>OGKG01001000.1_pt1 | contig 35398 bp, 33 predicted proteins | sample 1572201 | NCBI WGS metagenome assembly OGKG01 (sample SAMEA2582146, study PRJEB24529) | metagenome | biome: Human gut stool | place: China | collected 2011 | reverse complement strand
GCAGGATTTATGAAGCAGGAGTAAACGGTTCCAAGATTGGATGCTCATTTGAAAAAGTTGAGATACTAGATCCAGAGCCAACACCGAATCCGAAGCCAACACCAGATCCTGAACCGACACCAGACAAGCAGGACGAGGTGAAAGTTTTAAATAGGACGCTTAATGTTGGAATGAGCGGAGAAGATGTAAAAGAAGTACAGCAGTATTTAAAGAATCTTGGATATTTGGATAGTGTGGTAGACGGAAGTTATGGAAATGCAACAAAAGCAGCAGCAATAATTTTTCAGGCAAATGAAAGTCTGTATGTAGATGGTGAAATAGGAAATGCATCATATAAAGTAATGCAGCAGACATCAAATAAGTTTAGTGTATTGAAAAAGGGTATGAGCGGAAATGCAGTAAAAGTAATGCAGACATACCTTATAAAACTTGGCTATCTTGGCGGTGTTGCAGATGGAGGATTTGGTGCGGTAACAGAAGCTGCGGTAAAAAAATTCCAGAGTGTAAATGGTCTTTATGCAGATGGAGAAGCAGGAATTAAAACACTGTCTGTATTATATGGTGCATCGCCTAAGAGCAACACAAATAATACAGTAAAATCATTAGACAGAACACTTAAAGTAGGATGTACAGGTTCAGATGTAAAGGAAGTACAGCAGTGCTTAAAAAATCTTGGTTATCTTGACAGTGTAGTAGACGGAAGTTACGGAAATGCAACAAAAGTAGCAGCAATGATTTTTCAGGCAAATGAAAGTTTGTATGTTGACGGAGAGATAGGTAATGTATCTTATAAGGTAATGCAGCAAACAACAAAGAAATTTACAACACTTAAAAAAGGAACAAGCGGAAATGCAGTAAAAGTAATGCAGACATATCTTATAAAACTTGGTTATCTTGGCGGTGTTGCAGATGGAAATTTTGGTGCGGTAACAGAAGCTGCAGTAAAGAAATTCCAAAAGGACAATGGTCTTTATGCAGATGGAGAAGCCGGAATAAAGACACTTTCTGTTTTATACAAAAAGTAAAATTATAAATAAATAAAAATAAATAAATCCAGTTGCATAATATATATCTATGAAGTAACATATATTATGTGGCTGGATTTTTGTTATACAAAGGAGATTTTTATGCAAATGTTAAAGAAGGAAAGAAGCAGCAATATAGAATTATTTAGAATAATTACAATGATAATTATAGTAGCTCATCATTATGTTGTTAATTCGAATCTGATTAATATTATAGAGGCAAAATTATATCTTAATGCATAAGATATATTTATACTTTTGTTTGGTTGGGGTGGAAAGACCGGAATTAATTGTTTTGTATTAATTACAGGATATTTTATGTGTACCTCTGATATTACAGTAAAAAAATATTGTAAATTAATAGGAGAATATTATTTTTATACAATAGTGATATGGGCAATATTTCTTGTTACGGGATATAGCAGTTTTTCAATTAAAGAGTTCTTAAATGTTATATTTCCGTTTTTTAATATTGGCGGAGGATTTACCAGTTGTTATTTATTATTTTATTTGTTTATTCCGTTTATAAATAAATTGATTAATTCAATGAATGAAATAGAACATAGAAAATTGCTTGTCCTGTGTATTGCGATTTATACTATATTACCATCGTTTTTTAAAGCAAAAGTGCAATTTAATTATATAACATGGTTTATTATATTGTATTTTATTGCTTCGTATATAAGGAAATATCCTAATAAATATTTTGAAAATAAAAAATTTTGGTGTTATTTATCAATCGCTTCATTAGCAATATCATGGTTGAGTGTAATAGTATTTGCATATCTAGAAAGAGTTATTGGTCGAAATGGATTAGTTTATTTTGAAGTTGCAGATTCAAATAAAATACTTGCATTGATAACATCTGTATGTTTATTTATGTTATTTAAGAATCTTAATATAAAACAGAATAAGGTTATAAATAATGTTGCTGCATCGACATTTGGTGTATTGTTAATTCATGCAAACAGCGATACTATGCGAAAGTTTTTGTGGTATGACATATTTGATGGTACAAAATATTATGGAACGGCAATATTATACGTTCATGCTATATTATCGGTTATTATTATTTTTGCAATATGCATACTGATAGATATTTTAAGGCGTATGACATTAGAGAAAGTTTTTTTAGAAAAGATTGATAAAATGAAATTTAATAAATAATATATTTATTATATAATAGCTTATATTATAAGGGAGAAAATCATGTGTGGAATAGTAGGTTACATAGGAAATGAACAGGCAGCACCGATTTTGCTTGACGGATTATCAAAACTTGAATATAGAGGATATGATTCAGCAGGAATAGCAGTAAGAGACAGTGATGGAAATATTAATATTGTCAAGGCAAAGGGCAGATTAAAGGGATTGATTGAAAAAACTGACAGTGGTAATGCAGTTCATGGAACATGTGGCATCGGGCATACGAGATGGGCCACACATGGTGAACCATCAGAGACAAATGCACATCCGCATATGAGTGATGATGGAAATGTTGTTGGCGTGCATAATGGAATAATTGAGAATTATCAGGAATTAAAAGAGAAACTTTTAAAGAAAGGTTATTCATTTTATTCATCTACAGATACAGAAGTTGCAATAAAACTGGTGGATTATTATTACAAAAAATATGAGCATACACCTGTAGATGCCATTAATCATGCTATGGTTCGTATTCGAGGTTCATATGCGTTTGCATTTATTTTTAAGGATTATCCGGATGAGATATTTGTTGCTAGAAAAGATAGTCCTATGATTATAGGCGTATCAGATGGCAATTGTTATGTAGCTTCTGATGTGCCTGCAATTTTGAAGTATACAAGAAATGTATATTATATTGGCAATATGGAGATTGCTAAGCTGGGTGATGGTAAAGCAGTATTTTATAATCTTGATGGTGATGAGATTGAGAAAGAACTTGTTGAAATCAAGTGGGATGCACAGGCAGCTGAAAAGGGTGGTTTTGAACATTTTATGATGAAAGAAATTCATGAACAGCCTAGAGCAATTCTTGATACATTGAATTCAAAGTTAAAAGATGGAAAGATTGATTTGTCGGATGTAGGACTTAGTGATGAAGATATAAAAAGAATTTCTCACATCTATATTGTTGCGTGCGGATCGGCATATCATACAGGGGTCGTTACCCAATATGTAATGGAAGATTTGGCAAGAGTTCCTGTACGTGTGGAACTGGCATCTGAATTCAGATATAGAAGACCTATTCTTGATAAAGATGATTTGGTGATAGTTGTAAGCCAGTCGGGTGAGACTGCTGATACGTTGGCAGGTTTAAGACTTGCAAAAGAACAGGGAGTAAAAACACTTGGAATTGTCAATGTTGTTGGTTCATCAATAGCAAGAGAAGCGGATAATGTATTTTACACATTGGCAGGTCCTGAAATATCGGTTGCTACTACAAAGGCATACAGTGCACAGCTTATTGCAGGATATTTATTGTCAATAGAGTTTGCAAAAGTGAGAGAACAGATTACAGAAAAACAGTATTTTGAATATATAGAAGAACTTAAATCTATTCCGGAAAAGATTAATAGAATTATTGAAGATAAAGAACGTATACAGTGGTTTGCAGCAAAACAGGCAAATGCAAAGGATATTTTCTTTGTCGGCAGAGGAATTGATTATGCGGTATGCCTTGAAGGAAGTCTCAAATTAAAAGAAATAAGTTATATTCATTCTGAAGCATATGCTGCCGGGGAGTTGAAACACGGAACGATAAGTCTTATTGAGGACAATATACTTGTTATCGGCTCGCTTACACAGCCGGATTTATTTGAGAAGACAGTAAGTAATATGGTTGAGTGTAAGAGCCGCGGTGCATCACTTATGGGGCTTACAACATTTGGCAATTATTCAATTGAGGATACAGCGGATTTTGTTGTATACATTCCTAAGACAGACCCACATTTTGCAGCAAGTCTTGCAGTAGTGCCGCTTCAGCTGCTTGGATATTATGTATCGGTTGCAAGGGGGCTTGATGTTGATAAGCCCAGAAATTTGGCGAAGAGCGTGACGGTGGAGTAAAAAGGGAAAAACTTTAAATCAACAAATGATAAAAATACAGACAACTAATTCTCCTTATATGTTATTGATTGCATTGATGGTGTTTTATATATTTAAAAATTTAAGATTAAATTACAATAGTTTAGTAAATATTTTGGGTAAATACTCAGTAGGTGCTTATTTATTACATGGAGGTGCAAGTTTCATTAAGGATTATTTATGGGATGGCTTATTTAAAGTAGATATATTTTATTATTTAAATCCTATAATATATATGTGCCATTATGCTATATGTATATTGTCATTATTTGTTGTGGGTGTAATATGTGATTTTATTTATTCACAAGTTGCAGATATAATAGAAAATAAAATTATTAAATTTAAATAACTATTAGAATACATTATTTTATAATTATTGGAAATGCTAATTATGAAAATAAATAAATATATGGAATACAAATGTGAAAATGGAAGATTGTCTGAAATGAATTATTTGAAAGGTTTTTCGATTCTTACAATTGTATTAATGCATTTATTAGCATTTGTTGATGTACCTAAAAAAATAATTACATTATCAGCGGTTGGAGGAGCAGGAGTACATGTTTTTTTCGTGTGTTCTGGTATGGGACTATATTTTAGTTATTTAAATAAAAAAATAAAATTTATTGAATTTATAAAGAAAAGATGGACTAAGATTTATATTCCATATATTATCGTTGTATTTATTTCTTTTTTATGTCATTGGATGTATTTGGGAAATGATAGGTTATCAGCTTTTATAAGTCATATATTTTTATATAAAATGTTTATACCTAAGTACGAAGAAAGTTTTGGCATACAATTTTGGTTTATTTCAACAATAATACAATTTTATCTTTTATTTATTCCAATGTGTAAATTAAAAGAAAAAATAGATAATAATAAATTATTTTTACCAATGGGTTTATTAATAAGTGTTTTTTGGTGGATTATATGTTATGTATTAAATGTTTCAGATATTAGAGTTTGGAATAGCTTCTGTCTTCAATATATTTGGGAGTTTTCTTTTGGAATGGTCCTTGCTGATGAATTTAAAAAAGGTAAAATATATAAGATTTATATATTACAATTATTTTTCGTAGCTGTAGTTGGATTGGGTTTGCAAGCGGGATTAGCTATGTATTTAGATAAATTTAAATTATTTAATGATATACCGGCATTATTTGGATATAGTGCATTATCACTGTTGTTAATGAATATAAAGTTAATTAAGAAAGTATGTGTGATTATATCGAAATTTTCATATGAATTATTTCTTATTCATATTCTTGTATTTAAAACAGTATTTCAAATTATACAATTCAATAGTTTAACGATGCAGATAATAGAGGCATTAATTGCATTTATATTGTCTTTGATATGTGCATTTATATATAATAGATTGATAAACAATTCACTTTTTAAATATTAAAAAAGTGAATTTTGATAAATAATAGTAGGACGACTCGTATTGTTAGAATAGAAATTATAATATTAAGACAATATACATTCAAGAAAGGGGACTATAAGCTTTAAAAAGTAAATAATTAACAAATAGACTAGTATTATGGATTTGATGCATGTTGGAGATATAAGCACCCTAATTTAGCAGCCATAGTATGCAGGAGCATAATGTCCATTCATATACTATGGCTGCTTAATTTGTAATAATACTGTTGCTATTGAGCTGTAGTTATTGTTGCTTTTTTAACTGGTTAAGCTGGGCTTCAAGCTCAGCTATTCTGGCATCAGCCTCAGCTTTTATAGTTGCAGTTTCCTGCTTAGCAGCTTCAAGCTGCGACTTGTATCTGTCAGCCATGAGTTCGGCAGTGTTGCGGTCCAGTATTCTTAACGCTTCAGAAAACATATTCAATACCTCCCCGGGTCTTGTAAGATATTCACGTATCTGGCTGCGTATTGATGACAACTCCGGGAAAAGTGTGACCAGCCTGTTAATCTCACCAGGTGTTGCTGCTGTAAAAAGTGACAGATATTTGAGCCTGTCAAGCTTCATCTTCTTGGTGAGTCCGCTGTCATACTGCGAATCGTCGCAGTCAGTGCTGTCTATATCAATACGTCCATCCATAATATCAGAATATCTGTATTTCTTGAATGTGTCAAGGCTTATAAGGTGATATTCCTGCAAAAGGCTGATGTTTATGCCTGTATTGAATGTAGTCTTTCCAACATGGAAATATGCTTTTTTATTTACCGGGCTTTTAAGTGAGCTGCTGCTTTTTTCAAAAAATATGATTGTATGCACCTTTTTCATGCCTGAGTATGAGGGCTTGCCGGATGATGAACTACCGTGGTCTGTATTTTCTGGTTCCATGCCCTTTAACATCCTGAACTGCCTTAACACAAGGTCAGCGGAATAACAGCTGATTCTTTCGGCAGGAAAGTCGTAAGGGACTTTTTGGATTTCGATATTGGTGATGCTTCCGTTATCAAGCCTTACAACCATGTCCATGATGACAAATGAATTTGGAAATGTGTAGTTTGTATTCGGAAATACCTCGATAACAGTCACATGCTGTCCAAGGATGCAGCTTACAAGTTCGGAAAGCCTAGCCCTTGATTCGACAGGATTGAAAATCATCTTGAAAAACGGGTCATACAAAAGCGGCAGGGTTTTCCTGCCGGTAAAAAAGTCAACAAAGCGGTCAAACCATTCCCTGTTGGACGAAAGAGTGACATACCCCGTACATGTTGAAGGGGAATGTTCAAGAGAATGCAGGATATCATTGAATGCCGGCATGGCATCAGGATTATCTGCTGCATGAGAACTGACGATATTTATGGTATCATCATATTCAGAATTGATTTTTTTAGTTGTGGTATCTTTCAATAAAAATCCTTAACATCGATGCTGTTCCTTTCAGATAAAAAGTTAAATGGTAATCTGCAACATATGAATAAATATCATAAATCACAAAAATATATAAACATGCATATTTATAATATACTTATAACATATGTATGATATATTTGCAAGCAATATTTTAAATAAATAATATAAAATATAATGTATGAAGATTCAGCAACAGTCATGTTAGGTAAGTGTATAAGGAGAGACATTTAGATGAAGTGCGTAATTTTAGCAGGCGGTAAAGGTAACACTTTATGGCCGTTATCACGAAAAAAAATACGGACGATGTGCAGATGATGGCAATGATTATGACTATGAAAAGCAAACCGCAGGCAGTAATGATGAGCTTTCAGAAAGAATATGCAGAAAGATTTCCGTGAATTGCTGGAAAGAGTTCGCTCCATCCGTGCCAGCGAACGCAGAATATGGCAGCAGATAACCGATATCTTTGCCGAGTGCAGCCTTGATTACAATAGAGATTCTGATACTGCATATCATTTTTATGCAACCATACAGAATAAATTTCATTATGCCATTACCGGTAAAACAGCGGCTGAAATCGTCTATAATCAGGTTGACCACATCAAGGAAAATATGGGCTTGACCACATGGAAAGATGCTCCCGATGGTCGTATTCTCAAATCTGATACTCCAATTGCCAAAAACTATTTGGACGAAAAACAGATTCGTCAGTTGGAACGTGTTGTTACAAGATATTTTGATTACATAGAGGATTTGATTGAACGTGAAAACGTCTTTACTATGGAGGAATTTTCAAAAAGCGTGAACGAGTTCCTTGCGTTCCGCAGATATGATATATTGAAAGACAATTGACGTATTTCCCATAAGCAGGCAGTAGAGAAAGCATATCAGGAATACGATATTTTTAATAAGACACAACCAATTGAGTCTGATTTTGATAAGATAGTAAAAGAATTGGAAAAGAAAATTTAATTTTTTCAGGATTATGGGATTATGATACAAGTATGGAAAATAGTGTTTTATGAATATGAAAAATCGAAGTTTTTGGGGCTAAAGCCAATATAAATAATACTAGACAGGTTTAAACCAAACAACCGGAACTAAACAAAATTACTGCACTCTACGAGAGATTATCCCGTGATGATGAGCAAAGCGGTGACGGCAACAGTATCATAAACAAGAAGAAAATGCTGGAGAAATATGCAACCGAACAGGGATTTACCAATCTGCGTCATTATACAGATGATGGCTGGTCGGGAACCAATTTTGACAGACCGGACTGGTTTATTGTGCCGACTGTGGTGCCAAGATGTTCAATCATCGCACGAATGGTTATGAAAAGAAGGACAAAAATGGTAATCCTACAGGCAAGTACACCAACGCACAGGACAATTACACCTGCTCCACTTACAGTAAGGCAAAGAGCAAATTTGAAAACAGATGTACACAACATCATGTGAGAACAGATGTTATTCGTGATTTGCTTTTGGAAGTTATCAAAGCTATCAGCACTTATGTGATGGAATGAAGCAGAGTTTATTGAACTGGTTCACCGATACACAGATTTCACAGAGTTTACTACTCCTATGATTCAGAAATTTGTAGATAAAATCGTGGTACACGAAGCGGACAAATCTACCGGTGACAGAATCCAGCAGATTGATATTTATCTCAAGTATGTAGGAAAGCTGGATATCCCGATGCCGGAACTTCTTTAGTTACAGGAAGTCCCACAAATGTAGCTGCCTGTTTTTCAAGTGTATCAATACATGTTTCTTTGAGCTTTCTCTGCCAGTAGTAATACTGGTCTTTTGATATGTTGTTTATCTCAAGCCATTGAAGTATCTTCATACCGCTTGATCGGCATTCTTTTATTATAGCTGACAACTTTTTAAGATTGTGTTGTGTTTCCAGCTCTTTAGCATTCAATAATTATAACCTCTCGAAAAATTTGTGATAGTTGTACGAATTGTACGATTAGTTAAAATTGTACAACTTGTGCAACTGGATTATTATGGTTATATCAAATTTTTCGGGTTATTTACAGGTACATGGGTTGGAGCGTTTACACAAGAAAGAGCAGTATGCTCTGGATGTGTTATGGCTGTTCTTTATATAAAGATTAGAAATTAAAGATGTATGTTAATAAAAATTATGTTTATATTATTTTAATATATGATACACTTGACAAAAAAGTGTATCATATATATAATATGAATAGATAAAGATTTAAGTTTTGTGATTACAGCAGATTATGACTGTAGAAATAAAAAATATAGGAAAGAAAGGAGAGAGACTATACATGTTAAACATGGGCAATATAATTGCTCAGAAACTTCATGAAGTAGTATCGGAAGGAGAACTTGGTATTGATTATACTTTTGACGGAGAGCGTGATAAAAATATTGCACTTAGAAGAAAATATAGAGTGAACTGATAAAGCAGATTGTAAAGTAAAATTAAATAAGATAATAGTTATATAGTCTATGAAGCTGAATGTTTAAGCAGCTTCATGGATTAATATATTTAAAAATAGATAAAAGTAAGAATAATAAATAGCAGAATCAATATAAGGAGAAAAATAATGAATGCGGAAAAAAAAGAACTTTTATGCGGTAAATGTCGTAAAAGAGTTTCATACCATATTTTTAAACGCCATGCAATAACAATAATTAAGGATATTGAAATTGAATATGAAGAGTTCTATGGCGTATGCGACGAGTGTAAGACTGAAATTTTTGTTCCCGGATTAGACGACAGAAATGAAGAAATTATTGAAGAAGAATTTCGCAAAAAAAAGAATTTAATAACTATTTCTGATATAAAAAAGATACTCGAAAAGTATAATGTTGAAAAAAGACCATTGTCAAAATTGTTGGGATTTGGAGAACTTACGATAACAAGATATATAGATGGTCAATTGCCATCGGCAAAATATTCAGATATTTTATTCTCAGTATTAAAAGATGAAAAGATAATGAAAGAATATGTTGAAGCAAATAAAGATGAAGTTTCAACAGTGGCTGTCAATAAGGTAATAAGAGCAATTGAGATATGTGAAGCAGAAAAGAAATATAATAACTCCGCTGAAAGAATTGCATTATATGTTATAAATTCTGGAAGGGAAATTACTAATCTTTTATTACAAAAAATTTTATATTATGTAAAGGTGGTAAGTAAAATAGTTGTTGGTGATTCTATAATTTTGGAGCCTTGCGAGGCATGGAAATTTGGTCCGGTATTTCCATCTGTTTATGAAAAATATAGAGATTTTGGAAAGCGGGAAATAGAGGTGAATTTATCTGATGAATATGTAAATGGCTTGCTTACCGACAAAGAAAAGCAAGTTGTTGATTATGTAATGAATACATTTGGAATATATAATGCCTGGTTTTTGAAAGACCTGACATATCTTGAGGAGCCGTGGATTGCTGCAAGAAAGGGATTGTCAGAGGATGATGCAGGTAGAAATCTGATGGATGAAGAGATTATTTCAAGTTATTTTTCTAAAGTAAATGAAAAATACAATTTAAAAAAAGCTACCGGTATAGAAGCATATATAAATCATATGAGAAAAGAAATGTGATGGTGGTTGATAACTGTTATTAAGTCAAAGTATATAGGGTGGAGCTCCAACCCATGTACATGTAACTATCCCGAAATAATCCAGTTGTACGAATTGTATGATTCAACAGATGCATAAACTCAAAATAACTCAAAAACTTGACTTTTAACATTGCCAAAGTTAAAATGAAAGAAATTGAGTTAAAAGGAGAATGGGAAATATGCGTACAAGCGTATTCGGGATTTCTATAAAATATGAAGCATGGAATCATAAGGATTCTTTGCCTGTTTATATTGCAGGAAGTTATGATTTTCACACAGCATATATTGGAAACAGACGTTGTATAATGCTTGCTCCAACAGAAGAACTTGCCACACTTCCGGCATTGAAAAAGGAAATTGTAAAAATACAGCAAATTGATAATGTGCCAGTCGTATTTGAACTTACAACGGTATCAAATTATCGGAGAAAAAGTCTTATAGAAAATAATATACCGTTTATTACTAATAAGCAGATATTTCTTCCTTTCATTGGGACAATGCTTACAGATGAGAAAGAACCGCCCAAGCTGACAGGTAAGTTTGTTTACTCAACGCAGCAGTTGTTTTTGCTTTATCTGTATAGTAAGAAAAAACGATTGTATATTTCAGAAGCCGGAAAAGTGCTTCCATTTACAGCAATGACCTTGACTAGAGCAGTAAAGCAGTTGGAAACGACGGATTTGTTTCTTGTAGCAAAAGAAGGTGTCAACAAGTTTATTGAGTCAAAATATAAGCGAGATGAATTATTTGAAAAAGCGAAAGTATATTTGACGACTCCTGTCCGCAAAGCAGGATATATAGATAAGACGCAAATTACAGAAAATATGGTCTTTGCAGGGGAAACGGCACTTTCTGAAAAAACAATGTTAAATCCAAGCCGAGTTGTTACCTATGCTATTAGTGAGAAAGATTATGATAAAACCCTACTGACTGATGAATTAATAGATCCGGATAAGCAGGTCAGACTTGAATTATGGGCATACAGCCCGAAACAATTTTCAGAGGATAACAGTGCTGATGATATTTCCATTGTTTTATCTTTGGGAGATACAAACGCTTAAAGAATTGCATTGTATGTTATAAATTCTGGAAAGGAAATTACTAATCTTTTATTACAAAAAATGCTGTGGCTTAACGGTCGTCGTTAAAGCCACAGCTATTTATCTTTTTATTATTTTTTTATAGTCTATAACATAAATAAATACATACATAACAGCCATTAAAGCAAATCCGCCGATAACATCTATGACAGAGTGCTGCTTTAAGAATATAGTTGACATGCAGATTAAAATGCAAAGAACAAGAGATGCATATCTGACTGCCGGTTTATTTTTAAGTGCTTTACATTTTGCAAGTGCAATGTGTACAGCAAGCGAATTGTATACATGAATACTCGGAAATACATTAGTGGATGTATCTGTTTTGTAAAGTCCTTTTACGATTTTACCACATATATTATCAGGAATATATGAAGGACGAAGTGTTAATCCATTTGGATAAATCATGCATATCGTAAGTGCAAGGCTCATTCCTATTATAAGAGAGAGGGCAAATTGTACAAATTCTTTATCGGATGCTTTATAAATCATAAAAATACATGAGCCTACAACATAGAAAAACCATAAAATATATGGAATTATAAAATATTCACAAAATGGGATTTTATCGTCGAGGGGTGTATTTAAAATATGAATTCCGGGCATATCCGGCTGGATAAAATGCTCAAGCGTAAAAAACCATGGCATATATATGAATACATACAGACCATAAAGGCAACGTTTGATATATTTTTTATTTTCTTTATAACCCATAATAAAATAACCTTTCCGAAAACAAAGATATTTCATTATATCATTGATGCTGTTTTTATGCAATCAAAAGCTGAAACTTTACAAATTATATATCAATGTAATATAATAATAGGAACGATAAAAAACAAATGGAGAATGTTATGTTACAGCTTGAGCATGTAAAAAAGTCGTATGACAAAAAAGAAGTCCTTACGGATGTCACATATACATTTGAAGAGGGAAAAGTATATTCTCTTCTTGGTGGTGCAGGTGCAGGAAGAACCACATTGCTTGAGTGTATATGCGGTGATTTGTCTATAGATGACGGAACTATTGTCACAAAAGAAAAAGAGGATATATTTCTTGCTTCAAAACAGAGTATTCTTCCTATGTATATATCAGGTAATGAATTTATACATTATCTTTGTGAACTTCAGAAACAGGCAAGAGAGCCTGAGTATTATCTTGAACGCGTTGGTCTTGATGAAAAAATCCGCAGCAGAATGATATGTGAATATACATTTGAAGAAAAGAAAAGAATCCAGCTTGCGGCATATCTTGTTCAGAAACCATATGTTATTATGTTTGACGAACCTTTTGATTATTGCAGTGATGAATATATAGATATGTTTCTTCGTGTTCTTAATGAGGAAGCGGAAGGTCATATTGTAATTGTTACAACAGGTATATTTGCAATGGCAAAAAGGATTGCTAAAGATGTGCTTGTTTTAAGTAATGGCGAGATAAATGAAGTTACTTATGAGATGATAGATATTCCTGAAATTAAAAAAGCGATATTTGATATATTGGGAGAATTAGAAGAATGATTATTTTCAAGAAAATGTTTGCCGAGAAGATTCTGAGATTCCACGAAGCAATGAACAGATTCTCAGAGCTGCTTATGCGTATGCCGCATCTTGGTGACAAGATAAGAAATCAGATAGAAGAGAATGATAATTACAGATTAAAGATGACATTTGGCGTGATTGCCCAGATTGGCATTGTTTTATTTGAACTTTTACGCAAATTTTTATATGTCGGATTTTTTGTGTATCTGCCATACAGAATTATAGCACATTTTTGTCCGCTCATTGCATCACACAGAGAGCTGACAATGATATTTTTGTTTTTTATGCTTTCAACAATATGTGGAAGTCTGGCAAATACCACGCTTATGTCGATGGGTGACAGGGATTATCTTATGATAAGAATAATGTTAATAAGTCCGTACATGAATTTTCTCGGAAAGATTGTATACAAGATTGCGACAGATCTGGTTTATTTTACAATTATACTTACGATATTCGGTATTCCATTCGGACATAGTCTTGCACTGAGTGTAGTTACGGCATCACTTCGTCCGGTTGGTGAGATGATTGCTATTATTATGTTTGATAAAATAAAAGCGATTTATAATAACAGAGGTATTTACAATGGATTAGTAATGGCATTATGCGTTATTATTGCATATGGAGTGCCGGTATTCCAGAGAAAGCTTTCATCAGAGTGGATGTCAGTAGTTCATCCGGGATTTGTAATATTTATGGTACTGATTGGTGCCGGGGCATCATTTTTCCTGTGGTGGTACAAACATTACAGAAAGATAATGAGAGAAGCTATGTATATAAAACGCGAAATGTAAGCGGTTTTTGACTGGAAATAGTTATTTATAAAAATAGAGCAGGGAGAAAGAGGTGGCTGATATGTCAGATAAGAAAAAGATTTATAATATAATCCTTAAAGCAGCGATAGCAGCCGGATTTATCCTTGTTTTCTGGTTTATATGGTATTATCATTACCGAGAAGATAAGGCTGGACAGATAGTTTTGAAGTCACGTTATACGTTCAGCGTCCGCATAGATTCTAACGGAAATGTAGTAAATGGTGAGGAGGACAGTGATTCGGTTGACCATACACTTGCGGATGCATTCGGCAATCTGAAGATTGATGAAATCGGTGATGTATGGATAAGAGAGTTTACTGCACAGTATACACAGAAATATCTTGCATGGTCAAAGCAGCTTAAAAAGATAACACTCAATAAAACCCAGATTTTAAATGAGAGCGAAAATACCGTTTTAATAAGTTTTTCAGCCGGAATGAATGAACATGATTCGGAAAATTTTGCTTCATGGAATGGTGTACTTGATGATGGAAGATTAAGCTGTGAGTGGGTTGTGTCATTTTACATAGATAATCATTACGACGGAACAGCTACTATTTATGTAAAATCAATTGATACACCTGAAGATTATGGAATTGCCCAATATAATCAGAATAAGAAAAATAATGTTGATAAAGTTGACGAGACACAGAAAAAGTCACTTACAAATTATGAGATAAAAAATAATACATTGTCAGTTACATATGATGGCGGTGAAAAGTATATTAATGTTCCGGTTGATACTTCAAATCTGCTTTTCTCAGGCGATTCAACGACTGAACTTAAAAAGGGAAGTTATTATATAAGTACGACAAAGACTGCATTTGTATATGGAGGAAAAGTATCGGGAAATAATAAGGTTCCTGTAACTCTTGTATATACAAATGACATGGGTGCTAACTGGATTACATGTGAAATTGATAAAATATACACATCTACATATTATTATGTGGAATTTTTTGATGAAAATTCAGGTGTCATGGCAGTTGGATATGATAAAAATGAGCAGCAGCAGTCATCACGGATTTATTCGACAACAGACGGTGGAGAGACATGGAACACGGTCGGTGCCGGACCTGCGACTAATATAATAAAAGGTATTAAGTATATTGACGAAAAGATTGGATTTTTCTGCTATGATTATGTTGACGGAATGGACAGCAATCTTTACATGACATCTGATTCAGGAAAGACATTTTCAAAGATAATCCTTGAACCGCAGGAACTTGACAGTACAGCACTTGATGCTGTTTCATCCGGTCAGTCGTCATCTGCTGATAATAAGCTGAAGTGGTCTGATGTATATAAGGAGGCTCTTGTGCCTGTATATGGAAGCGACGGAACAATAACGGTATACCTTACTCAGGGTGCCGGTGGCGTTTATAATAACGGAAAAACGGCAGCCATGTATCAGTCAACAGATAAGGGCATAACATTCAAATATATTGGACAGTATGAAATCAACAAGAATAATTAGCAATAATCGTTATAGGAAAAAATTTATAAAAATACCTGAAATTGCATAAAACTTGATTGATTTCATACTTGAAAAAAACACGATAGTGTGGTAAAATTTATAAAATTTGAGAAAAAAGGCAATTTTTTGTCTTTTTTTTTGTCCAAAATACGAAAGGAACAGGTGGCATTCATGAAAGCATTTTTAATACTTGAAGACGGAACAGTGTTTAGCGGAACCAGCATTGGTGCTGAACGTGAAGTTATAAGTGAGATTGTCTTTAATACGTCGATGACAGGATATTTGGAGGTTCTTACTGACCCATCATATGCAGGACAGGCAGTAACAATGACATATCCATTAATTGGTAATTACGGTATCTGCTATAAAGATATGGAGTCTTTAAAGGCATGGCCGGATGGATTTATTGTGAGAGAACTTTCCAGAATGCCAAGTAACTTCAGATGTGAAGATACTATACAGAAATTCCTCGTTGATAATAATATTCCGGGTATAGCAGGAATCGACACAAGAGCACTTGCTAAGATTCTTCGTGAAAAGGGTACGATGAACGGAATGATTACAACAAATGAAAATTATAATCTTGAAGAGGTTCTTCCTAAGATTAAAGAATATACAGTTTCAGGCGTTGTCAAAAAGGTTACATGTAAAGAGAAGAGTGTACTTAATGGTGATGGATTTAAAGTTGCTCTTTTAGATTTTGGTGCAAAGAAAAATATTGCTCGTTCATTAAATAACAGAGGCTGCGAGGTTACTATCTATCCTGCCGAGACTAAGGCAGAAGAGATTCTTGCTTCAAATCCTGACGGAATTATGCTTTCCAACGGTCCTGGAGATCCTAAGGAATGTACGGAAATTATTGAAGAATTAAAGAAGCTTTATGCAAGTGATGTGCCTATGTTTGCAATATGTCTCGGACATCAGCTTATGGCTCTTGCAACAGGTGCAGATACTCACAAGCTTAAATATGGACATCGTGGTGCAAACCATCCTGTAAAAGATCTGAAGACAGGCCGTGTATACATTTCATCACAGAACCATGGATATGTTGTAGACGAGACAACACTTGATTCGAATGTGGCTAAGCCTGCATTTGAAAATGTTAATGATAAGACTAATGAGGGTCTTGAATATGTAGGTAAGAATATATTTACGGTTCAGTTCCATCCGGAAGCATGTGCAGGCCCTCAGGATACAGCATATCTTTTTGACAGATTTATTGACATGATGAAGATGAAGAAGGAGGAACAGTAAGATGCCAAAGAATCCCAATATTAAAAAAGTATTAGTAATCGGTTCAGGTCCTATTGTAATCGGACAGGCAGCAGAGTTCGACTATGCCGGAACACAGGCTTGTCGTTCATTAAAGGAAGAGGGCATAGAGGTAGTCTTAGTCAATTCCAATCCTGCTACAATCATGACAGATAAAGATATTGCTGATGAGGTATATATTGAACCTCTAACAGTAAAAGCATTAGAGCAGATTATTTTAAAGGAAAAGCCTGACAGTATTCTTCCGACACTCGGTGGACAGGCCGGACTTAATCTTGCAATGGAAATTGCAGAGACAGGTTTCCTTGATGAACATAACGTAAAACTTATCGGTACAACTGCACTTACAATTAAGAAAGCAGAAGACCGTCTTATGTTTAAAGAGACAATGGAAAAAATCGGTGAGCCTTGTGCTGCTTCGCTTGTTGTTAATGATGTTGAATCAGGTGAGGCATTTGCAGCCAAAATCGGTTATCCTGTAGTTTTACGTCCTGCATACACACTCGGCGGAAGCGGCGGTGGTATCGCACATAATGTAACAGAATTAAGAGAAATTCTTGAAAATGGTCTCCGTCTTTCAAGAGTTGGTGAAGTTTTAGTAGAACGCTGTATCGCAGGCTGGAAGGAAATCGAGTACGAAGTTATGCGTGACAGCAACGGTAACTGCATTACAGTCTGCAACATGGAAAATATCGACCCTGTAGGTGTACATACAGGTGACAGTATCGTAGTTGCACCTTCACAGACACTTTCAGACAAGGAATATCAGATGCTTCGTACATCTGCATTAAATATTATTGATGAACTCGGAATAACAGGTGGATGTAATGTGCAGTATGCACTTAATCCTGACAGCTTTGAATACTGCGTAATCGAAGTAAATCCTCGTGTCAGCCGTTCATCAGCACTTGCTTCTAAGGCAACAGGTTATCCGATTGCCAAGGTTGCAGCAAAGATTGCACTCGGTTATACACTTGATGAAATCAAGAATGCAATTACAGGAAAGACATATGCAAGTTTTGAGCCTGCACTTGACTACTGTGTAGTTAAGATTCCAAGACTTCCGTTTGATAAGTTCATCTCTGCAAAGAGAACACTTACAACACAGATGAAAGCAACCGGTGAAGTAATGAGTATCGCCAACAACTTTGAGGGCGGTCTTATGAAGGCTATCCGTTCACTTGAACAGCATGTTGACAGTCTGATGTCATATGATTTTACAAAGCTTACAGATGAAGAACTTCTCGAAGAACTTGCAATTGTAGATGACAGAAGAATCTGGAAGATAGCTGAAGGTTTAAGAAGAAATATTCCTGCTGAAAAGATGCATGATATTACAAAGATAGACCTTTGGTTTATTGATAAACTCAAGATTATTGTAGAGATGGAGAATTCATTAAAGAATGAATCGCTCACAGAAGAACTTTTAAAAGAAGCAAAGAGAATTGAATTTCCTGATAATGTAATAGCACAGCTTACAGGAAAGACAGAAAAAGAAATCAAAGAATTAAGAGATAAGTATGATATTCATGCTGCTTTTAAGATGGTTGATACATGTGCTGCTGAGTTTGAGGCAACAACACCTTATTATTATTCAGTATTCGGCAGTGAAAATGAAGCTGTAAAGACTAATGACAAGAAGAAAGTTCTTGTACTTGGTTCAGGTCCTATAAGAATCGGACAGGGTATCGAATTTGACTTCTGTTCAGTTCATTGTACATGGTCGTTCAAAGAGCAGGGATATGAGACAATTATTATTAATAATAACCCTGAGACAGTATCAACTGACTTTGATATTGCCGACAAGCTTTATTTTGAGCCATTGACACCGGAAGATGTACAGAATGTAGTTGATTTTGAAAAACCTGACGGAGCAGTAGTACAGTTTGGTGGACAGACAGCTATCAAGCTTACGGAAGCACTTATGAAGATGGGTGTACCTATTCTTGGTACAAGTGCGGAAGATGTAGATGCTGCCGAGGATAGAGAGTTATTTGATGAAATTCTTGAAAAATGTGAGATTCCAAGAGCTAAAGGTCAGACAGTATTTACTGTAGAAGAGGCTTTAAAGGCAGCCAACGAACTTGGCTATCCTGTACTCGTAAGACCTTCATACGTACTTGGCGGACAGGGTATGCAGATTGCTGTATCAGATGAAGATGTAGTTGAATTCATGAATATCATCAATAGAATTAAACAGGATCATCCAATTCTTGTAGATAAGTATCTCATGGGTAAGGAAATAGAAGTAGATGCTGTATGTGACGGTGAAAATATTCTCATTCCTGGTATCATGGAGCATATCGAGAGAGCCGGAATTCACTCAGGTGACAGTATTTCAGTATATCCTGCAAAGTCACTTACACCTAGAATTACAGACATGATTGTTGATTACACTGCAAAACTTGCACGTTCACTTCACGTAAAGGGCTTAATCAATATCCAGTTTATTGTATACAACGACCAGGTATATGTAATTGAGGTAAATCCTCGTTCAAGCCGTACAGTACCTTATATCAGCAAGGTTACAGGTATTCCTATTGTAAAACTTGCAACAAAGGTAATCACGGGAAGCAAGATTACAGATATGGGTTACGAACCGGGCTTACAGAAGAAATCAGACTACTATGCAATCAAGATGCCTGTGTTCTCATTTGAGAAAATCCGTGGAGCAGATATCAGCTTAGGACCTGAGATGAAGTCTACAGGTGAGTGCCTTGGTATTTCAAAAGATTTTGATGAGGCACTTTACAAAGCATTCCAGGGTGCAGGAATATGTCTTCCAAAGCATAAGCAGATTATTATGACTCTCTGCGATGCAGATAAGGAAGATGGTGTAGATATAGCACAGAGATTTGAGGCACTTGGATATAAAATTTATGCTTCAAGAGGAACAGCTAAAGTATTGAAGGAACATGGTGTCCATGCAATTCAGGTAAATAAGATTGGACAGGAAGCACCAACACTTCTTGATTTAATTCTTGAACATAAGATTGATCTTGTTATTGATACACCTGAAAATGGTATTGAGAGAGCAAGAGACGGTTTCCTTATCAGACGTTATGCTATTGAGACAGGCGTTCACTGCCTTACTAGTCTTGATACAGCTCATGCACTTATTTCAAGTCTTGAGCATGCATTTAACAATAGGGATCTTTCAATTGTTGATATTGCAGAAATATAAAAATTACATTGCAGGCACGTAACAGAGGTGGCGTGTAAAGCTTAAAAGAGGCTGCTTTCATAGGAAGGCAGCCTTTTGAAGTTATAAGATAATCCTGTTAAGACGGGAATAAAGGAGAAAAGATGCTTAATCTGAATATAAATTGCGATATTTTGCAGGAAAAAAATATAGTTAGGTTTAATGGTGCAGCACTTGAACTTATGAGGTATGAGGGGCAGGAAATACAGGTAAATACATATATTTATCTTGAAAAAGACGGTAAAAAATATCAGTTTATAACATATAATCACTGCGATGCACAAAAAAATGTATCGCTTGACAAAAAAATAATATGTGAGGAAATACAAAATTATGAATTTCCGGCAGAAACAAGAAAGAACCAGATAATATATTATCTACCGCCTGAGGGAAAAGAAGAGACAGCACTTACGAAGCTTACAAGAAGACGTGAGCAGGATGATTATGATGGTGCATTTCCGGGAGATAATGTGTCAGGCTGTGAATATTTTGCATGGCTTAATGGTGAGGGTGATGACAATTATATGGTGCTTTTATCAACTAAAAATCTTACAATGGTTTTCAGGCCGCAGTTTATGGATAAATTCGGCATAGATATGCTGGCACAAAGAAATCATGAGTTGTTTGAAAATGTATTTACAGAAGGAAATGTTATAAAATTTGATGGTGCTTTGATGGGAATTGTAAAAATTTCTGATATTTATGCAGTAGAAACATGTATTTACATTGAAAAAGACGGTGAAAAATATGTATACAGATGTCTTGAAAAATTCGATGAATGCCGTGAAGAGATAATTAAAAATACAAGATTTTACCGCGAAATAAGTTTTTGTAAAACGGAAGAATTTGATATTCCGGATGAGTCGGAATATGCGATGCTTGATTGTTATATTTCATATGATGATAAACCGGTTACGATAAAGAAAACAGGCAGGGCACAGTACGGAAAATATGTTCCGTTTGAAGATAAAGATGTCGAGCCAAGAGGCTGTGGATATTTTAATGCAGTGCTTGAAAACCAAGTGGATAAAGACAGTGAAAATATAATTTATCTCACGATTGAGGCATGCCGTAAGACAAGGTATAAAAAGTTGAAAAACATGCTTTGATGTGTTAAAATAAATACAATTTAACATGATTGGAGAACAGTATGGACGCTAGAAGAGCACAGGATTTATTAAAACATATTACACAGGATGAAGATTATGGCTTAAAGGCTATGCAGAAGGCATCACTTGCAGAATGTATATCAATGGTTAATAATGTTCTTCCTGAATGCCAGAAAAAGGCATATGAAGACGGCAATGATAATGATGCGGGCTTTTTTTCAAAGATGACAGAAAATTACAGAGCACTTATAATTGACAAGATAAAGGAAGAAAATCTTTTATGGATTGCATATACAGATTTGACAGGATATCCGTATATGATTGATGGTGACATGATTGTTATCTATGATTTTGCGGCAGCAAAGCAGATTGAAGCAGACCTCAATAAAGCAGGATACAGAGTTACATTCGGCAATGTTGACAAGGATGCTTTCAAAACAGAGATTGCACATATGTACAGAAACGGTTATAAGAAAATCCGTTTTATGGATGGAAAGATGGAACCTTTTGTTGTAGAAAGAGAAGAGTTATATCCGTATGAAGAATTTTTCAAAGATGATTATATAACTAATCCGGGACTTCAGGCTGCGATGCTCAATTATTTTCAGGAATTCAGAAAGCAGGCTCCGCTTGAAAACAGAGGTGATATATTAAAACGCCGCGAGCAGATTATGATTGATATGATGCTCAATGCTGAATATATGGTTCCTTGTGTTAAGGAAGAGACTGAAGAAGAGGTTGAGATTTCGCATCATTTTATAGACATAACAGACCGTGTTACAGAAAAAGAAGAGGGTGAGCATGTGATTGCCATCCCCGTATTCACAGATGGTTTTGAGATGGACAAGTGTTATGAAGGACATCATGAGAATATGCTCTATAAGTTTGATGAACTTGTATCGCTTATGGATGAGCTTGGAGCTTCAGGCATAATAATCAACTGTCTCGGTATCAGCTATTTTATGAGAACAGCACTTATGAAAAAGATACTTAAATAAATTTTTGACAATTTATATTAAAAATAAAAATAACCCGGAATTATCACAGACTTTGTAAGGCTGTGGATACATTCCGGGTATATTTATGTCTGTGCCTGATTACTTGAGGAAATCCTGGCGCATAGGATTAAATACGTCTACAAGTTTTCCTTCTTCAAGACAGGTAACACCATGTTCTACGTTAGATGGCATGTAAACGCTGTCGCCTTTATTTACAATCTTAGTCTCACCGCCGATTGTGAATTCAAAACTTCCCTCAGCAATGTAAGTAATCTGTAAATGCTCATGTTTGTGAAAATTTCCCTTAGAACCTTTCTTAAAAGAAATCTCGCACATCATAAGGTCATCTGAATAACATAAAATTTTTCTTGTAACTCCCGGTTCGCAGTCTGTAGGAATTACGTCTTTATTAAATCTGAACATAAAAATTCTCCTTTCTAAGTGTCAGTTCTGCATTACAACTGCAAACTGATTATTTATACTGTAACCACTATAAAACAAAAAGGGTGAAATAACAATAAAAATATGGTACGATATATTTAAAAAACAGATTTATTGCTTTTTGGAGGAATTTTATGTATTTTTTGTGGCTGGCAGCAGCATTGATATGTTTTGCATATTATATACTTTGTGCATCATATGCAGGTATAGGCTCGTCGTTTATATTTATATGGCTTATAGGAGGTATATTTTTTTCAGTGGTATTCGGAGTAAGATTCGCACATGTAATGGGAATTATATCTGTATCACATAAAATTTCAACTGCTTTTGCGGCAGTTATGATAATTGGTGTAATATTATTTGTTATGTTGGAGTGCCTCGTTATTTCGGGGATGACGGAAAATACAGATGAGGACTGCCGTTATGTAATAGTTCTCGGATGTCAGATAAGAGGTGACAGAATAACAAGGTCATTAAGGAAAAGGCTTGACAAAGCTTATGATTACGGCAAAAAACATGAAGATGCGGTTATAATTGTATCAGGTGGTAAAGGTAATGGCGAAAATACGACAGAAGCAGAAGCTATGTTTAACTATCTCGTTGAAAAAGGAATCAGCCCTGAAAGAATCATACAGGAAGATAAATCTTACAATACAGACCAGAATATGAGATACAGTGCAAAACTGATGGATGATACAACAGCAAAGACAGCCATTGTCACAAGTAATTTTCATGTATACCGGGCAAAAAAGCTGGCTGCGGCAAAAGGCATAACAAATACTTATGGAATTGCCGCAGGCAGCGATAAAGTTCTTATAACTAATTATATGGTAAGAGAAGCTATAGGAATATTAAAGGATTTTATCTGCCATAATTTTTAGATGGAAAAAGGTGCGTATATGAATATTTGCACCTTATTTTGCAAAAAATTCAGCTACTTTGCCGGATATGTCAATTCCTTTGGCATATCCTTCATCATACATATTAAGAATTTTTTCTTTGTCTTTTTCAAGTCTTGAAAAACCTTCTGTTGAGTCAGGTCGTATGACAATAACCTTGCCCTCTTTTTCAAGACGTCTTAATTTTTTCAGGCTGTGATTGTATCTTCCGGCACGTTTCACAAGGTCTATCGCGATATTAGGATAGCGGTGATAAGCTCTTGCCATAGCTTTTGTAGATGATGTTGTTGATTTTTTATATCCTGATTCTCTTGTCAGGACTACAACAACTCTGTCACAGCCGTCTTCAAATGCTTTTTCATATGGAATTGAGTCACTCAGACCACCATCAAGGTAAGGTGTGTCATTAATATATATATTAGGAAAAAGAATTGGAAGGGCACATGTCGCTTTAAGGATAAGATTGCTGCGGTCGGCTGTTGTGTATTTCATATATTCAGGTTCACCTGTTAAAACATTTGTCACAACAGCATAAAATTCACCATGGAATTTGTCAAATTCGTCATAATCGAATGGAACAAGTTTATTAGGGATTGTGTCATATGCAAAATCGAGTCCGTAATAACATTTATTTTTGGGATTAAGAAGATTATTGATACCCATATAACGCTTATCATCGCAGTAATCAAGGATAATTTTCAAATTCCGGCCAGGCTGTCTTGAGGCGTATGAAACGCCATATGCAGCACCTGCGGAAACACCTATTATGTAGTCAGGCATAATATTTTTTTCAAGAAAAGCATCCATTACGCCGCATGAAAATATAGTCCTGAAAGCACCGCCTTCAAATACGATTCCAGTTTTCATAAATCAAGATTCTCCTTATTTTTGATAAAACTATTTTCGTCTTAAAATGATTTAATGTCAATAGACATTTTGACAATCTTACTTTATAATAAAATTGAAGTTACAATAGTTTTTGGAATAGAGGAATTGGTAAATGACAGATAATAATATTCACAGAGCAAATAAACGCGGAATGGTTCTTGCGATTGACATGGGAAATACTAATATAGTTATCGGTTGTATAGATGATGATAAAGTTTATTTTGAAGAGAGACTGGCAACAGATCTGAAAAAGACAGAACTTGAGTATGTAGTTCTTATAAAGACAGTGCTTGAACTTTATGGAATAGACAGCAGCCAGATAAGCGGTGCCATAATTTCATCGGTTGTGCCACAGCTTGTAAATATAATCCGTGAAGCAGTCGAGAAGCTTATTGATATAACACCGATGGTTGTTGGACCGGGAGTGAAGACAGGACTTAATATACATATGGATGAGCCAAGACGTGTCGGAAGTGACCTGATTGTTGATGCAGTTGCAGCAATAAAAGAATATGGTGCACCGGTAATGATTATTGATATGGGTACAGCGACAACAATTTCGATTGTTGATGATAAAGGCAGCTATGTCGGCGGAGTCATTCTTCCGGGAATACGTGTATCGGTTGATGCACTTGCATCAAGAACAGCACAGCTCCCGCGTATAAGCCTTGAAGCTCCCGGACATGTAATCGGCAAGAATACGCTTGATTGCATGAAGAGCGGTGTGGTTTATGGCAATGCGTCATGTATAGACGGAATGATAGACAGAATGGCAGATGAAATCGGAATTCCGCTTGCATCAAAGGAAAATCCGCATGGAATCAAGGTGGTTGCAACAGGTGGACTGTCGAGGGTGATTGTGCCGGAGTGCAGACATGATATAATAGTTGACCATGCATTGTTATTAAAGGGTCTGAAGATAATATATGATAAAAATGTAGAATGATTTGTATTTATGCGGCAGGCCAGGTAGATATGTGACGGTATGAATTCCGGTATCAGCCGCATGATAAGGGAGAGAAAAGATATGTTAAAAGGTAAAAATGTGATTCTTGGAGTTACAGGAAGTATTGCAGCATACAAAATAGCAAGTCTTGCAAGTGCATTAAAAAAGCTTTCGTGTAATGTTGATGTAATTATGACAGAAAATGCATGTAATTTTATTAATCCGATTACATTTGAGACACTTACGGGAAATAAATGCCTTGTAGATACATTTGACAGAAATTTTCAGTACAGCGTAGAACATGTTTCACTTGCAAAGAAAGCAGATTTATTTCTTGTCGCTCCTGCATCGGCGAATTTTATCGGCAAAGCAGCAAACGGTATAGCTGATGATATGCTTACGACAACATTTATGGCATGTGAGTGTAAAAAAATAGTTTCACCGGCTATGAATACGAGGATGTTTAACAATCCGGTTGTCAAAGACAATATGAAAAAACTTGAAAGTTATGGTATTGATGTTATAAATCCAGCAAGCGGATATCTTGCATGTGGTGATACAGGAGAGGGCAAGATGCCTGAACCAGAGGTGCTTCTTTCATATATTTTAAGAGAACTTGCACATGAGAAAGATATGAAAGGGCTTAAAGTATGTGTCACAGCAGGACCGACAAGAGAAACGATTGACCCTGTGAGATTTATATCTAACCGTTCAACAGGAAAGATGGGCTTTGCACTTGCTAAAAATGCCATGGAAAGAGGTGCTGATGTAACGCTTGTATCGGGACCTGTGGAATTAAAGGATGTACCATTTGTAAAAATGGTTCACGTTGAATCGGCAAGACAGATGTTTGAAGCGGTTACAAAAGAGGCAGAAACGGCAGATATAATAGTGAAAGCTGCAGCGGTTGCTGATTACAGACCGGCGGTTGTGGCAGATGAAAAAATCAAGAAAAAAGACGGCGATATGTCAATTGCACTTGAAAGAACAGATGACATAATAGGCACACTTGGTAAAACGAAACGTGATAATCTGTTCCTTTGCGGATTTTCAATGGAGACGGAACATATGCTTGAGAATTCAAAAGCAAAGCTTGAAAAGAAAAATCTTGATATGATAATTGCCAATAATGTGAAAGTCAAAGGTGCAGGCTTCGGGACGGATACGAATGTTGTCACACTGATAACAAAAGATGAGATAAAAGAGCTTCCGATTATGAGTAAGGAAGATGTGGCAGATGAGATTTTTAACAATATTCTTGCAAATAGAAAGGGGATAGTATGAAGAACTGGAAAGCGAAAACAATTATAGCAGGAACAATACTGCTTCTTATTGTAGCATCGGTTTATTATTATATAGCACTTCCGGCAATTAATATTCATTCGCCGGGATTCTGGAAGTTTATAATAGTTGTGCTTGTTGCCGCAATGATTATATATCTGCTGTTTCAGACTCGTTTTACGCAGAGTGCGGGGAGCGGGTATTTTTCGGCAGACAGATTTGGTATAGAATTTAAGACACCGCAGTCTGCAAAGATATTTAAGATAATGGCAGCAGTATGTATTGTGGTCGCTGCTGTTTTTGCCATTGGAAGCCTATTATCTTCAAAGATTATAAATGCTTCAAAATATCAGAAGCTTCTTGATGTTGAGACAAGAAGTTTTAAAGATGATATAAAAGAAGTTTCGTATGATCAGATTCCGATTCTTGACAAGGATTCGGCAGAGACAATCGGTAATCGTGTTATGGGAACAATGGTTGACCTTGTATCGCAGTTTGAAGTAAATGACATGTATACACAGATTAATTATAAGAACAAACCTGTGAGAGTTTCACCTTTACAATATGGAAGCCTGATAAAGTGGCTTACTAACAAATCAGACGGAATACCGGGATATATAAGAATTGACATGACAACACAGCAGGCTGAAGTTGTGCGTCTTGAAAAAGGCATCAGATATTCGACAAGTGACCATTTTGGTAGAAATATATACAGACATTTAAGATTTGCGTATCCGACATATATGTTTGATGATATAAGATTTGAGATTGATGATGACGGAACACCGTACTGGATATGTCCGGCAAAGAAATATAATGTAGGACTTTTCGGTGGTGTTACAGTAGGCCGTGTTGTTTTATGCAATGCTGTTACGGGACAGATGCAGGATTATGACGTAAGTGAAGTTCCACAGTGGGTAGACAAGGTTTATTCGGCTGATATGCTTATAAATCTATATGATTATTATGGAACACTCAAACACGGATTTTTGAACAGTGTACTGCGTCAGAAAGATTGTGTGAAAACTACTGACGGCTATAATTATATAGCTCTTGATGATGATGTATGGGTTTATACCGGTATAACATCAGTAGGACAGGATAAATCCAACGTAGGTTTTGTTCTTATGAACCAGAGAACCATGGAGACACGTTATTATGAGATTTCCGGTGCAGAAGAGAATTCTGCGATGAGTTCGGCTGAGGGAAAAGTGCAGCATCTTAATTATGCGGCAACATTTCCGCTGCTTCTTAATGTAGGAGGTGAGCCGACATATTTCATGGCTTTAAAGGACAGTGCCGGACTTGTAAAATCTTATGCTATGCTTAATATTGAAAAATACCAGAATGTTGCAATCGGCGAAACAGTGAGTGAATGTGAAGCTAATTATATTAAAATGATGTCACAGAGTGGTGTCATAACACAGGAAAAGCAGGAAGAGAAAAACATTTCCGGAACAATAACAAAAATAATACAGACAGTAGTTGATGGCAATTCTCATTTTTATATAACAATTGACTCTTCGGATGCAATATTTGATGTCAATGTGATAGAAAATCCTGAGATAATAAAATATAATGCGGGTGATGTCATAAAACTTTCTTATACGGAAAATGATAAAACTAATGACGCGAAACCTGTAAAATAAAATAATCAGACATAATATAAGTGATATAATTGGTTAAATTGATTGTAAAATTTTTGCAAATGTAGTATAATAAACAAAATTAGCAATGTAATTTTTAAGGAGAAGGAAAATGGATATTATTGTTAAGTATATTGACGAGCTTTTAGAGAAAAGCACACCTGAAGCACCAATGTGGAATATTGAAAAGATTAAGCAGGGACTTAAATCTAAATGGAATTATATTGATGGATGTATGATTAAGGCCGTACTTCAGATGTATGCAATTTCAAAAGACGAAAAATATCTTAAATTTGCAGATGATTTTATTGATTATCGTGTATTTGAGGATGGAACAATTGACGGATATAATGTTGGTGAGAAAAATATCGATAATGTTAATGCGGGTAAGACACTTTTTGAACTTTATGACCTCACAGGAAAAGAAAAGTACAGAAAAGCAATTGACCTTGTTTATTCGCAGATAGAGATTATGCCAAGATGTAAATCTGGCAATTTCTGGCATAAAGATATATATCCAAATCAGGTATGGCTTGATGGCATGTATATGGGACAGCCATTTTATCTTGAATATGAGACAAGATTTAATAACAGAAAGAACTATGATGATATTTTCTCACAGTTTAAGTTTGTAATTGAAAATATGAGAAATCCACTTAACGGATTATATTTCCATGCAATGGATACAAGCAGAGAAGCATTCTGGTGTGATAAGGTAACAGGCCTTTCACAGCTCAGCTGGCTTCGTGCAATTGGCTGGTATTCAATGGCACTTCTTGACAGCCTCGAAATTGTAGACAATTCAGACCATAAGTTTGATGCAGAAGTTAAGATGTTACAGGATGCATTTGTTGATTTGATTAATTCAATGATTAAATATCAGGATGAGAGCGGTATGTGGTATCAGATAGTTAATTATGGCGGAATGGACAAGAATTATCTTGAGACAAGCGGAAGCTCAATTATGGCATATGCATTGCTTAAAGGTGTAAGACTTGGCATTCTTCCTGAATCATATGTAGAATATGCTAAGAAAGCTATTGATGGTATTTGTGACAAGTATTTAAAGACAAAAGAAGGCGAGATGTCACTTGGAGGAATTTGTCTTGTTGCCGGACTTGGCGGTAAAGACAGAAGACCGGGTACATATGATTATTACATGTCAGAACCAATCGTTGAAGATGATGCAAAGGGTGTTGGACCATTCCTTCTTGCATATACAGAATTATTAAGATATCAGAATAAGTAAAATGATGGGGACGTGCATAAGAATTATGTGCGTCCCTTTTTTTAAAAATCTGTGTGGCACATTTGTTATACAGAAGATTATTTGATTAATAAAATAAAGTCATTCTAAAGAAGCAAAAGAAAGGGAAAAATATGAAGCCATATATAACAGCGGAAGAAGTAATAGAAAAGCAGGGAGAAAATCAGAGAACATATCGTTTTCTTACAACAGAAAATGGTTGTGTAAACGGATGTGCTTCAGGAACAACAATTTATGCAAATACAGAATTTTCAGACCATCCGGGTGCACATGATGACCAGGAAGGCTTTTATGTGCTTGAAGGTGAAGGTTTTGCCAAGCTTGATGATTTGGTATTTCCGATAAAAGCAGGAGATTCATTTGTTGCACTTGCGGGAGTAAAACACACATTAAGAACTAAAGAAGGATGTACTCCTGTAAAAGTATTCTGGTTTCACAGTGGCATTTAAGAATGTATTAAGATGAGAAATTTCATCGTCTGACGCAAAATAACTAAAATAAAAAAGTTGTGGCATGACTTTTGTTGATGTATAATAAATCACAAATTGAATGATTGAAAAGGAGAAATAAAATGTTTAAGATTAATGACAATTATCTCAAATTGCCGGGAAGTTATCTTTTTTCAACAGTTGCAAAGAAAGCTGCCGCATTTACGGCTGCCAATCCTGACAAGAAAGTTATCAAGTTAAGTATTGGCGATGTAACGCAGCCTCTTGCACCTGCAATAATCGATGCATTGCATAAATCAGTTGATGAGATGGCTCACGCAGAGACATTCCATGGCTATGCACCTGATTTGGGATATGAATTTTTAAGAAGCACAATTGCTGAAAATGATTACAAGAGCCGTGGATGTGATATTTCTGCAGATGAAATTTTTGTAAGTGATGGTGCCAAGTCTGATTCTGGTAACATTGGGGATATTTTCTCCGTAGATAATAAAATTGCAGTTTGTGACCCTGTATATCCTGTATATGTTGATACTAATGCAATGTCAGGAAGAACAGGAGATTATCTTGTTGACCAGCAGAAGTGGAGCAACGTAATCTATATGCCATGTACAGAAGCAACTAACTTTGCACCTGAGATTCCAAAGGAAATACCTGACATCATTTATCTTTGTTTTCCTAATAACCCTACAGGTTCAACTATCACAAAATCACAGCTTCAGGAATGGGTTGATTATGCTAATAAAGTAGGTGCTGTTATCATATATGATGCGGCTTATGAGGCATATATTTCAGAAGATGATGTTCCACATTCAATCTATGAGTGTGAAGGTGCAAGAACATGTGCCATTGAGCTTAGAAGCTTTTCTAAGAATGCAGGATTTACAGGTTTAAGACTTGGATTTACTGTAATTCCTAGAGATTTAAAGAGTGGCGAGACAACACTTCACAGTCTTTGGGCAAGAAGACACGGAACTAAGTTTAATGGTGCTCCTTATATCGTTCAGCGTGCAGGCGAGGCTGTATATTCAGAAGCTGGCAAAAATCAGACAAAAGAGCAGATTGCTTACTATATGAAGAATGCAAAGGTTATCAAGGAAGGTCTTAAAGAGGCTGGATATTCTGTATCGGGCGGTGTAAACGCACCATATATCTGGTTAAAGACACCTGATAATATGTCATCATGGGATTTCTTTGATTATCTTCTTGAAAAAGCTAATGTACTTGGTACACCTGGTTCAGGTTTCGGTCCAAGCGGTGAAGGATACTTCAGACTGACTGCATTTGGTTCATATGAGAATACAGTCGAGGCTATTGAAAGAATCAAAAGAATGTAATTAATAATATTTTAAATATGTATCCGTAATATAAAAGCTGTCGTCAAGGGAAATGTCAGATATCCGTTGGCGGCAGCTTTTTATATAGTTCATTATTTTATATCATTAAGACATGGAAGACCGTGTTTATCCAAATCACAGTTAATATTCATAACAGAAAAATCATCCGTATTTATATGTTTTATAATAATGGCATCACGTATATTTTTTGGATAAAGAATTCCTGCCTGTGCAATTTCAAGAGCTCTCTTTGTTTCTGTAATATTCATGTGTGCGGCTATGCAGAGACATATGATTTTTTCCCTGCCGGGATTGCTGCGTGTTCCGTTTACTATCTGATAAGCATAATCGGGCAGACCGCTTTCTTTTATAGCATTTTTTAATGGAATACTTTTTTCTGCCAGAATTGAATTGTAATAAGCTGAAAATGTGAGTGCATTATTTTTGTCATCAGAATAGTTGTTAAATGTATTTTCAGAAATATATTTTTCAAATTCTTCATCATTTTTTATATTTCCAAGCTGCCCAAGAAGCCCGGAAGTTCTTTTGTCTGAAATCATAAGTCAAAATTTCCTTTGCGTTTGATTAAATTGTTTATTATAGTATAATTAATAAAAATGAAGTATGCAAGTTGAAGGTGAATTATGAGCAGTGAAATTGAAAATGAGTGCAGGTTGTCATATTTTAAAGTTATAGGAACGATTAATGAAAAACATAACGTATATTATGTCCAGAATGTAGAAGATAAAAAAATATATGTGAAAAAGACACTTTCTGTATATAACAAGGATGTTTATGAATACATAAAAAGCACAGGAAGTGCATTTTACCCGAAAATATATGAATGTGTTGAGAAGGATAATCATCTTATTGTAATTGAAGAGTATATTAACGGTGATACGCTGGAAGAGATTATAAGAAAGCGGGGCATGCTCAGCGAAAAGGAGACAGGAGACATTGCAATAAGACTGTGCAGGGCACTTAGTTTACTGCACAGTCATGTTCCTGCATTTATCCATCGTGATATTAAACCGTCTAATATCATGATTACCAATGACAACATCATGAAAATAATAGACATTAATTCTGCAAAAGAATTTCATGAAAACAGCAGTGAAGATACGATTCTTTTTGGAACAAAAAATTATGCGGCACCGGAACAGTTCGGTTTTGGACAGTCGGATAAAAGAACAGATATATATGCACTGGGTGTGCTTATTAATGTATGCCTTACCGGACAATTGCCAAAAGATAAGTTGTGCACGTCACACGGATTCAGGGAGATTGTGAAAAAATGTACCAATATTGAGCCGCAGAACCGCTATAATGATGTCGGGGAGCTGATGAATGATATAATGGTTGTACTTGGAATGCGTCAGCAGAGTGGAAATCAATATAAAAAATCGTTTCTTGACTCGCAGCTTAATATTGCGGGCATAAAGCCCAATCCCAGATTTTTACCGGGATTCCGTACTCTTATATGGTGGAAAATGATTACAGCCGTATTGGGTTATGGCTTTATGGTATGGCTTACCATGACTATGAATATGACAGAAAAAGATGGTTCAAAGTCGCCACTGCTTGAAACTAATTGTGCAAGAATTGCTTTTTTCCTGATTCTGCTTATGACAGTTTTTCTAGTGACAGATTATCTTGGAATGAGGAGCAGACTTCCGTTTGGAAAATCGAAAAATAATCTGTTAAAATTTATTTCTGCCGCTGTGGTATGGTTTATTGCCGCAATTGCTATTATTGTACTTATGGTTGCAGTAATGTTTGTGCTGGCAGCATAACAAAATCTCCTGATATAATGCTATCCTTAATCAGACTTAGAAGATTTAATTCTAAAACTTTTAAAATATCAGGAGGAAGTATTAAATGAAAAAGAAAAAATGGCCTATAGTTGTAATTGTGATTGCAGTGATTGTTATTATCGGTGCTGCGGCAGGCGGCAGCAGTGCAAAAAAGGTTTCGTCATCAGAAGGTGCTTCACAGGGAGTAAGTTCAAATACAACACCTTCAAGCGATAAGACTACATTCGGAATTGGCGATACGGCTGAGTTAAAATCTGTTCAGATGACACTTGTCAATGCAGAAGAATTTGGAGGAGCAGATTTCTTTACACCGCAGGACGGATATGTATTTGTGGGTTGTGAGTTTGAGATTGCCAATAATTCAAAAAATGAGATTAATGTAAGTTCTTATGTAAGTTTCAATGCTTATTGTGACGGATATGCGATAAGTCAGAGCATGACAGGTGCATCGGCATGGGACAAAAATGGTAAAAAGACACTTGACGGCACGGTTGCCCCGGGAAAGAAGTTAAGCGGCGTTATCGTATATGAAGTGCCGTCTGACTGGAAAGAACTTGAAGTGTCATATTCACCGAGCTTCTGGGGTAAGGCTATGACATTCATAGTTCCTAAAAATTAACACAAAACTTTTACAAAAGAATTTGGCAAAACATATGGAAATCTTTACGGAAATGCGGTAATATCTAAGTATAAATTACAGAAAATTATTTTACAGTTATATGGAGGTTTTTTATGTGGCTTGCAGATTTAAAAAATGGTAACTATCGCAATCCGGTTCTTTATGCCGATTATTCAGACCCTGATGCAATAAGAGTCGGAGATGATTATTTTATGATTTCATCATCTTTTTGTAATGCACCGGCACTTCCGGTTCTTCACTCAAAAGATCTGGTAAATTGGAAAGTAGTTAATTATGTTTTGGACAAGATTCCTGAATTCAGATACAGAAATCCTATTCATGGCTGTGGTGTGTGGGCACCTTCAATCCGTTATCATGAGGGTACATATTATGTATGTTTCCCTATGCCTGATGAGGGAATTTATATGACTACGACAAAAGATCCGTTTGGAAAATGGAGCGAACCTGTTAATATAAGACCGGGTGCGGGCTGGATTGATCCATGTCCTTTCTGGGACGATGATGGAAAAGCATATCTTGTAGCAGGTGTGGCAAAGAGCCGTATAGGTTATAAGAGTGTGCTTCATATGGTTGAGATGCAGCCTGACGGCATGGGACTTATCGGCGATGAAGTCAAGATTTTTGACGGTAACGAGAATGACCAGGTTACAATTGAAGGACCTAAGATGTATAAAAGAAATGGCTGGTATTATATATTTGCACCTGCCGGAGGTGTTAAGACTGGATGGCAGACAGTTCTTCGTTCAAAGAATGTATTTGGACCTTATGAGTACAAGGTTGTTATGCGTCAGGGTGACTCACCTGTAAATGGTCCTCATCAGGGTGCCTGGGTAGATACACAGACCGGCGAGGACTGGTTCTTACATTTTCAGGATGTATATGCAGGCGGAAGAATAGTTCATCTCCAGCCTATGCACTGGGAGAATGACTGGCCTGTAATCGGTGTAAACAAGCCGGGTAACGACTATGGCGAACCGGTTATGGAATATAAGAAACCTGATATAGGAAAGAGTGAAGCAGAACTTGCAGATAAGAATCTGTATCCGGTATGCGAGCCTGATGCAAGCGACGATTTCACAGGTGATAAGCTTGGAATGCAGTGGCAGTGGAATGCCAATTTTGAAGATTCGTGGTATTCACTTGAAAATAATCAGTTAAAGTTAAATGCAGTTGCAGCTTCACCTTTAAGACCTCTTGGTGATTTACGCAATCTTTTGTTACAGAAGTGGCCGGCACCGGAATTTTGTGCAGAGACAAAGATGAATCTTGCAGAATTAAAAGACGGCGATACAGCTGGTTATATTTCACTTGGAATGAAATATATTGCAATTTCTGTTACAAATAATAATGGAAATCTTGAAATGAAATTTGTGCGTGGTTTACAGGATTTTGACTGCGATGCGGCATATACAGACGAAAAAGCTGAAAAGACAACAGCTCTTAAAGATTCTGATTTTACAGATGCAAATAAGACAATATGGTTCAGATACAAAGTGAACGTAAAAGAGCACATAACACATTATGAGCTTGGACTTCCTGTAAAAGATGCACCGCTGGAAGAACTTATACTTGAGTACAGTTTTGACGGAGTAAATTATACAAAGGCGATTGAAACAGAGGCAAAAGCAGGACGCTGGGTTGGTGTAAAGAGCGGTATGTTTGCATGCCATGATAACAGCATAAAAACAGAAGCAGGATATGTTACTGTTGACTATGTAGAATACAAATAATTTATAGAAGAGAGTTCCAGAA
>OGKG01000997.1_pt1 | contig 35467 bp, 33 predicted proteins | sample 1572201 | NCBI WGS metagenome assembly OGKG01 (sample SAMEA2582146, study PRJEB24529) | metagenome | biome: Human gut stool | place: China | collected 2011 | reverse complement strand
AAATTTTAAATATTCTATTGACTCCTACGTTGCGTAATAGTTTAAAGTAAGGTTATAATAATATCTAATCCTATCTAGAGAGCAGGAAGTATTCCTGCGTTGATGGGATAGGATAAGATCGAAAAGTAGTAATCATTTATAGTAATTTTATGAGTGGCTTGTTTTAGGAATTTCCTAAGGACAGGCTTTTTTATTTGGAAAACAGGAGGATTTTGATGACAAGATATTTTGAAGATGATAAAGACAATGTTGCTTTTGAAAGATGCATCGATGTAATGAGCAGGATGTTAATGAAATATGGTCCGCAGATTTTGCAGAAGCATAGGGAACAGATGGCAAGCGCTATAAGTTATGAACCATTCTGCAAAAACACAAATGGACGATTAATATACTATTTTAGATTGAGTACAGGTATGGATATAGGAGCAGTTAAAGTGGCGTAAAACAGAATATATGCATTGCATATATTCTGAGATGCTGATATATTATAAGTGAAGGTATACGATTAAAGAAGTTATGAGATATATTTGGAGGTACCAAGATGGATTGTGCAGATAAAATTAAAGAAATAAGAAAAATGTCGGGTATGAATCGCAGAGATTTTTGCGATACATATCAAATCCCATATCAGACGGTTACTGATTGGGAACTAGGTCATAGAAATGCACCAGAGTATGTGGTTCGGATGCTGGAGTATTATGTAAGAATGCACGAGATTATGAAGAAGGACGAAAAGTAGACTTGAGGTCGAAAATTGCGACATCAAATATATTGTAAGGATGAGGATGCACAATGGAAGAAAAAGTGGAATTAGTTATAGCTGATGATATTAAGATTCAGAATCTGATATATAACGTTCGCGGGAAACAGGTGATGCTGGATAGTGACTTGGCTATGTTGTATCAAGTTGAAACAAAACGTTTGAATGAGGCTGTGAAAAGAAATATATTAAGATTTCCAGAAAGTTTTAGATTTCAATTGACAAATGAGGAGTTTGAATTTTTGAGGTCGCAATTTGCGACCTCAAAGCCAGATGAAATGATAGAAGAACGTGGCGGCAGAAGATATATGCCATATGTATTTACTGAACAAGGTATTGCGATGCTTTCTGCGGTTCTAAGAAGTGAAATTGCCATCAAAGTTAGTATCAGAATAATGGAAACATATGTTGAAATGAGAAAATATCTTGCAAATAATTCTCTGCTGATTGACAAGGTAAATCATTTAGAAGCAAGACAAATAGAGTCAGATTTGCAGAGACAAGCATTCGAGCAAAGAACGGATGAACGATTTGAGCAGGTATTTGCCTATATAGCAGACCATGAGGAATCAAATCAAAAAGTATTTTATGATGGACAGATATTTGATGCATTTAATTTATTGACAGAGCTTATAGCAAGGGCAGAACAAAGTATTATCTTGATTGATGGCTACATAGATGTTGTGACATTAAATATCCTGGCAAAGAAAAAAGATCAGGTATCTGTTCTGGCCTATACATATCCGAATGCAAGGATTACGAATCAGGATATCACAAATTTTAATGCACAATATCCAACATTGGAAGTGAAAAGAAGTACGGCATTTCATGATAGATTCCTAATTCTGGATGAGAAGGAAGGATATCATATCGGGGCTTCGATAAAGGATGCAGGGAAGAAGTGTTTTGCAATCAATCGAATAGAAGACATTGGTGTGATAAGGGATGTAATTCAAAGAGCAGAACTGACGGAACAATAGGAGCATGTTTAAACAGGGCGAATTCGGTATGTTTAAACTTGAGGTCACAAAATGTGACATCAAATAAAGTTGAATTATAACTTGAGGTTCCAAAATGGAATCTTAAGTTAGGAAAGTCGGAATTTAAGGAGGTCTTGTATGAAGAAAATCGTATGTACAATGCTATGTATTATGCTTTTATTTGGTTTGAGTGCTTGTGGTGGAGATGTCAGTGAAGTAAAAACTCATAATGTTGAATCTGAGAGCTATTCAGAAGAGGATATTAAAGCCGCTATTGACACAATAAAAAAGGAGTTTAAGAGTGACTGGAAAGGATGCACTCTCACAGAAATTTACTATGCCGGAGATGACTGCACGAAAGATCATAAAGATTGGGCAGACAGAAACAATGCAGATGAAGTCATTGTTTTATTATCTTCATTCGATGTTGATTCATCTGGTGGAAACGGGTCTTTGAATCCAAATAGTACATACAGTGATTGGAAGTGGATTTTAGTTAGAACAGATGGCGGAAAGTGGCAGCATGTTGACCATGGATATTAAGTCAAATTCAAGTTTGCAGGGATGACATGAAAAATGAAGTTTAAGGAACAGAGCTTTACCCTGTTTGCCTATACAAATTATAGGACAATTCAAGGTTCTCACAGGCTCGAACCACTGGATTTCAAGGGAAAAGGTGCGTTCCGCCATTCCCGTGTACAATAGGTGGTGAGTATGTTTTTCGTTGAACAATCGTGCCATATTGAGACCGTAGTCCTGATGTCAAAGAAATAATTAAGCAATTTAAAATTCGGCTTGTTTGCTGACTTTTTCTAAATTTAGAATTATATATTTAACCATCAAAAGCACTCGGCTATATCTTACGGAAACATATCCACCGCAAAATTTCATTCGTGTTTTAACCTCGAATTAGATATTATGGAAACATATATATTTCAAAAGTCATAAAAACTCCGCAACGCCACACATTTAAGGTTTTATGCATACCGCAATATAAGGCAACTACTATGACGATAACAAAAAATCTAAGCACTATTAGGAAAAATACAGTTTTAAATATCATAATACGGAAGAAAACAAGCTTGTATCATAAGGTACAATGTATTTATTGCAAAAAAATTAAAATATACAATAATTTTCAGGAAGGTAAAAAATGTATCAAGTAACAGTTACACCTCAATTTTTAAGCGGCAAAGATACTTTTCGGCAGGCAGTGCCTGCATTGTCATGGACAGTTTTAATTTTTGCCACATTTATTTTGATGTGCGTATTTGATTTATATATTCTTGTGATACCGTTTCTGCTTGAATTTATAAGTGTAATACCTATGGGAATATGGTCGGTAAAAAGGTCGAAAAAAATCAGAAAAGAATCCGCCAAACCAACAATAATAACACTCACAGCAAAAAGCGGAGAAATATACAAAGACAATATAAAGCTCAACTTATCGTATAGTGTGCCGAAAAACATAGTTTATATAGATAACGGACACAGATCGGGAAAATTTAAATTTTATACTCTCTCTTTTTCTGCGATAATTACAGGAAATGAAGTCAACGGATTTATTGACTTTTGTCTTAAAAATAATGTTAGATTCTTAGTCTAACTTTTTGGGGTCGGCTCATTCATAGCTACATTTCCAAATATTTTTTCTGTTTATATTATAAGAAAAACAAGACCTCATGAGAAGTCTTGTTTTTGTTCATCTGTATATACTTAAAGGTTATAACTGCTTTTTAGTTTTAACTGCTTCTTCCGCCGATTTATTAAAACTGCCTGCGTCTGTTGCTCTTATAAAAGTTTCAATTTGCGGATTATACATCAAATCATCACCGATAAACTTTGATATATTTGATATTATAATTTATACGCTATTCTTTTGTCAAACCGACAAAAAGTGTAAATTTTTCGCAGCTTATCTCCAATTGAAAGTTATCAAACCATAAACATAAATAAATCCTATAAACAGAGGTACAACATATTTAAAAATCGGTTTCATCCACGACTTAATCTTAAGTCCTTTGCCCTCGTTGGCCTCTTTGATAAAGTTATCCCAGCCCCAGCCGAATTTATTGCAACAGAAAAGAGCAAGAACAAGCGAACCCAGCGGAAGAATATTTGTAGATACTATGAAATCCCAGAAATCAAGCCATGTTGTTCCTTCGGAAAACGGTTGAAAATGAAGCACACTAAAACCGAGCGCCGTTGTAAGTGCAAGGACAAATACAACAATTCCGCAAATCAAACTTCCTTTGCGGCGTGACCAACCCGTTAAATCTCTAATCATTGCAAGGATATTTTCACACACACCGAGAACGGTTGACAAAGCTGCAAAAACCATAAACAGGAAAAAGAGAGTTCCCCATATGCGGCCGCCTGCCATATTATTAAACACAGTTGCCATAGTGTCAAATAAAAGGCTCGGGCCTGAGGTTACCTCAAGGTCATAAGTAAAGCAAGCAGGAAAAATTATTACACCTGCAAGAATGGCAACAAGAGTATCCAAAGAAATTATATTAACAGCCTCGCCCATAAGGGAATGGTCTTTGCCTATGTAACTTCCGAAAATAGCCATTCCGCCCATACCTGTTGACAATGTAAAGAATGCCTGATTCATTGCCGCCACTATAACCGAGCCGTCAATCTTTGAAAAATCGGGTTTGAGGTAAAACGACATTCCCTCTCCTGCGCCTTTCAGCAACAGACTGTTTACCGCCAAAACTACCATCAGCACAAGCAATGCGCACATCATATATTTTGTTACTTTTTCAAGTCCGTTCTGAATATTGAACGAAAGAATTACAAAAGCAATAACTACCGTAACCAGCAGAAAAATAACATTTACAGACGGCTGAGAAATCATAGAATTAAAGCCGAGGTCGGCATTATTCCCTATAAGAAAATTGACAAAATAGTAGATAATCCATCCGCACACAACTGTGTAAAACGCCATCAGCGCAAGATTGCCCACAAGGCACACCCAACCAAAGCCGCCCCATTTCTGCCCCGGCTTTTCTAATTTTTTATACATATGAATAGGACTTGTCTGCGCCGCTCTTCCGACGGCAAATTCCATAATCAAAGACGGAATACCGAGTACAATTAAGCAAATTATATATACCAGCATAAAACTTCCGCCGCCGTTTTGCCCGCACATCCACGGAAATTTCCAAACATTTCCGCATCCGATTGCACATCCTGCCGAAAGCATAATAAAGCCAAGTCTGCTTCCAAGTTGTTCACGCTTCATTATAGTAAATCTCCTTTAAAATTAAACACAATATAATTTATAGTATAGCAAAAATTGTATTATTTGTAAAATTGATAATATTATGTTATAATAACGAAAATATCGTTTATAAAGGATAAATAATATGGATACCAATGTATTAAAAACTTTTGTTGCCGTATGCGAATACTCGGGTTTTTCAGCGGCTGCCGATAAACTCGGTTATACACAATCTACGGTTTCTTCACAAATAAAGCAATTGGAAAATGAGCTTGACACTGTTCTTTTTGACAGGTTTTATCACAGAATAAACCTTACAGAGGACGGGCTGATCGTTTTGCAGCACGCAAGAAATATACTCGAATCTCACGAAAAAATGCTTGAAGAACTTAAAACTCCCGAAATAATAAAAGGAAATATCAGACTTGCAATGTCAAGTTCGGTATGTAATCGTTATTTTAAAGATGATTTTCTGAAATTTCGCAAACAGTTTCCCGATATTCATTTGGTTGTATTGGAGAGCGGTACCGAGCAAATGTTTGATATGCTAAGGAAAAACGAAGTTGACTTAATATTTACTTTGGACAGCCATATTTACGATTCGGAGTTTATTATCTGTGCCGAACATAAAGAGGAAGTCCACTTTATAGCCGCCGCAGATCATCCGCTTTTACAGCGAAACGAACTATTGTTAAAAGAAATATGCTCCGAAGATTTTGTGCTTACAGAAAGCAATATGAGCTACCGAAAACTTCTGAATCACGAGCTTGCCACGCAATCGTTGGAAATTCTCCCGATTCTTGAAATCGGCAATCCTCTGCAAATCTGCTCACTCATAGAAAACAGCAAAATGATTTCCTTTCTACCTGATTTTATTACGGAAGACGCATACCGCAACGGATATATTAAACATCTGCCGATTGCGGATTGTGATGTTTCTGTATGGACTCAATTATTAATACACAAAAACAAATGGCGCTCCCCTGCCCTAAACGCATTTATAGATTTTTACAGAGAGGTTATCGATAAATAAAAACTTCTGATATATTACACAATACAGCTCCCCTATCATTATTACCGTGACCGGAGAGCTGTTGTTTAATTTATAATTAAATTTTATTTTTCTCAACAAACTCGCATTTTTCAACATCAAATACACCTTTTGTGGTTATTCGCAGTGACGGGATTACAGGCAGGCTTAAAAATGACAGCGTCATAAACGGGTCTATGCCTTTATCCGCACCGAGGCGGTATGCTTCGGTTTTGGCTTTTTCGAGTTTTTCGTTTACCTTTTCTAAAGGTTCTTCCGACATAAGTCCTGCAACCGGGAGTTCAAGCAATGCCTTAATTTTTCCGTTATCGACAACCGCTATACCGCCTTTGCTGTTTCTGACCGCATTAACGGCAACGGATATATCACTGTCGGTACAGCCTACCGCAATAATATTATGTGAGTCGTGCGCAACGGAAGTTGCAACCGCTCCAGATTTTAAAGAATATCCATTTACATAGCCGACACCGATGTGGTTCGTATTTTTATGGCGCTCAATGCAGGCGATTTTTAAAATATCGTTTTCCACATCAATTTTATCGGCTGTTCCGAGATTATGCGTGAGAAGTTCTCCGCTGACAAGTCCGATAAGACCGAGTTTTCCGTCAACTTTAAAACTGTCTGGCATAACTTCGTTTAGGCAGAATGTATTATGACATTTTTCGATAAGCCTGTCGTCTGCGGCAGGGATTTCAAACTCCTTTACCTCACCGTCAAAAATCACTTTACCACGCTTGAAAACAGTTTCCACATTAAAATCCGTCAAATTGTCTACAACAACCATATCGGCAAGATAACCGGGTGCAATTGCTCCCTTATTGTTAAGCGCAAAATATCTTGCGGCATGGTGAGTTGCTGCTTTTAATGTGATTATCGGGTCTGCTCCGTTTTTCAGCGCCTGTTTTACTATGTAATCAATATGTCCTCCATACAGCAAATCACTCGGATGTTTGTCATCAGTGGCAAACATACAGCGTGCATAATATTGCTGATTCAGCAACGGCATAAGTGCCTTTAGATTGTGAGCGGCAGTACCCTCTCTTATCATAATAAACTGACCTTTTCTAAGCTTTTCAAGTGCATTTTCAAATGTTGAACATTCGTGGTCGGAGTAAACACCTGCGGCTATGTAAGCGTTAAGGTCGTTTCCCGAAAGTTCTGGAGCATGTCCGTCTATCTTTTTATGGTGAGCCTGCGAGGCAACTATTTTTGAAACCACATCATCGTCACCGTTTATCACTCCGACATAGTTCATCATCTCGGCAAGACCGAGGACTTTTTTATGCTCAAAATACGAATCAATATCCTTGTAGCCAAGCTCTGCACCGCTCTCGTCAAACTCGGTAGCAGGTACACAGGACGGCAACATAAAATGCACATCAACAGGCAGGTTCTGCGAGCTTTGTATCATATATTCAATGCCGTCAGTTCCCATTACATTTGCTATTTCGTGCGGGTCGGTAATAACGGTTGTTGTTCCGTGAGAAACAACCGCTTTTGCAAACTCACTCGGAGTTACCATTGAGCTTTCAAGGTGAATGTGTGCATCTATAAAACCTGGTAAGACAAGTTTGCCGTTTACATCGATTTCGTTTTCTCCCTCATACTCTCCGATACCGGCTATAAGACCGTTTGCTACGGCTATGTCGCCCTGCAAAAATTCATTTGAAAAGACATTGAGATACATTGCGTTTTTCAGTACAAGGTCAGCCTTTTCTCTGCCCGAAGCAACCACAATGATTCTCTGCTTTACACCTAATCGTCTGTTTATTTTCTCTTCGTATGTTTCTTTCATAAAAGCACCACCTTGCAAAATATTAATCTTTATTTTTTAATAATTATATCATAATAATTTAATATTAAAAGACATTTATACTAATATTTTCTTTTTCTATCTCAATAATCATATCAGAAAAACCAAAATATTATTACAAACTTGAAAAACGAAAAATCAGAGGTATAATAGTAGTTATGTAAAATGAAAAATATGAAAATGTGTGGGGAAATATGATGGAAAACAGCAAAACCGAACGATTGGCTTATATAGATGTGGCAAGGGGATTTGTAATTATTTTAATGCTGATAGGTCACGCAAATGCACCTGACCCGCTTGTGAAAGCAATTTTCGGCTTTCATATGCCATTCTTCTTTATACTTTCCGGATTTTTATATAATAAAACAAAATGGTCCGAACTCGGTTTCAAAAAATTCACAGTATCCAAATTTAAAGCTTACATAGTGCCTTACTTTATTTTGGCTTTTTTCAATTTACTCATAAATATACCGATTGAACAAATTAAAGGTCTGAAAGGTCAGGAATTATTTGACTCAACAATGAATCATTTGCAATGGATATTTTACTCTTGGGGCGCAATAGATAAAATGCCTAACTGCACTCCGTTATGGTTTTTGCCGTGTATTTTCATTTGTTGTATTTTCTTTTATTTTCTCAATAAAATAAACAACACAGCCGTACAGACAGTTATCTGTATATTGTCTGTAACACTTGACTATATCTTGTACTTATTTATAAATATTCAATTACCTTGGCACATCAATGTTGCTCTAATCGGTATGGCATTTATGTTCATAGGACTTAAAATCAAAGAATCAAATCTGCTGAAAAATATCACCCACGGTATATCTTTTATATTTTCTATGATAGCTCTCGGTGCATTATGCATAGTAACAAACCCAAGAGTTGACCTCTGCAACAATACACTTAACAACACTTTCCTTACATTTTTGGGTTCAATCACAGTTTCTGTTGCCATACTTTTTATTTGCTATAAATATGTGAATAATTTTAAATTTTTAGCATTCTTAGGCAAAAACACCATAATTATTATGGCTTTAAATTACGCAGTAAACAGTTATTCAAACCAAATTTGGAGCAATACTCCTGTACTGCAAAGTATAAGCTATTGTTGGTGGATTATGACAATAGTTGATATTCTCGCCTGCTCGGCGCTGATATTACTCTGGAACGCATTAAAGAAGGGATTTCCCGTATTAAGATTATTGCATATATAATCACAATTAAAATAAACAAAGCTGACATTGCTAATTTGCATTGCAATGTCAGCTTTGTATTTTATGACAACAAAATAATTTATAAAATCACAGCACATCTTTTATCTCAAAAGCCAAAATGAGTTTAAAGCGTTCCTCAAAGGTCTTAAGGTTATTGCCGAGGATTTTTTTGATTTTAGCAAGCTGATAATTTATTGTATTGCGGTGCACAAATGTTTCTTCCGCCACCTTCTGCACACTGCCGTCATACTTAAGATACAACCGTAAAAAATTCAGATAATCGGTTCCGTTATCTCTGTCGTAAATCTCAAGTTTCCTGAGGTTTTCATTGTATATGCTCTCAAGCAGCGAATTATCGTCTACGGCAAGAATGAGTTTTTTGATTTCAAGTTTTTCATAAAACATCGGACTGATATTTCTGCGTTGAGAAAGTTTGAGCATCTTAAGCACAATCTGATATGTTTTTGACAGCGACTTTATATTACAATCGGTTTTACTGACCGCAATATAAAGTTTATTAACGCTCATAAACTTCTCCTGCTCTGCCTGCAACTTTTCAACCAGACTTTCGATTTCCGCATTTGTAAAATTGCTTAGCACATAAAACAGCATATTATCTACCCTCTTCGTCAAGCAATGCCGTTAGTTTTTTCATCATATCCGAAACCGCAATGTGTCTGCCTGTTACGATAAAAGCCTTTCTGCCCATTTCTTTTAAAAGCGGTGCAGCCTCGTTAAGCACGCCTTTGCCGACTACTATGTGATTTGGAACTACAAAATGTGACATTTTAATATCTCCCGTTATTTTAGAATTTTACTATTATAGTATCAAATCAATTCATTGTCAACATATGTAAGAACTTCGTCCATCTTTACCATTTCTTCCCTGATCTGTTCTTCTGTAATGATAAGCGGCGGATTTACAAAGAGCATATTTTCGTGTGAATAAGTCATAAACTTTTTCTTCTTTAACATTCCTACAAGACTGCCCATAATGCCTTTTTCATCCTTGCCGTACGGAACTAACGGTTCTTTTGTTTTCTTGTCCTTTACAAGTTCAATAGCAGAGAACAAACCGATATATCTTACATCGCCTACACAAGGATGTTTCTCTTTCATTTCTTCAAGAATTTCACCGAGCACCTTGCCAACCTTGTTTACATTGTCAAGAATGTTAGCCTCGCTGTAGTAGTTTACACAGGCAACACCTGCCGCACAAGCAAGTGGATGACCGCTGTATGTAAGGCCGCAGGAAAGAAGATGATCGTCAAAGTAATCTGCGATTTTCTGCGATACCGCAACGCCGCCGAGCGGAACATAGCCGCAGGTAACGCCCTTTGCAAATGATACAATATCTGGAACTACATCAAAATTCTGGAATGCAAACATTTTACCTGTTCTGCACCAACCTGCCATAACCTCATCGCAAATCATCAGAATACCGAACTCATCACAAATCTTTCTTACTCCCGGTAAGTAACCCTTAGGAGGAATAATTACACCGTTTGAACCTGTAATTGTTTCCATAACGATTGCGGCTACACTGTCAGGACCTTCGTAAATAATCTGCTCTCTCAATTTAGTGAGATAATATTTTGTAGCTGCCTCTTCGGATTCAAATTCAACAGCCTCTCTGTAAACATACGGATCAAAAAATTTTACAAATCCCGGAATACCCGGCTCAAGCGGATATCTTCTCGGCTCGCCCGTAAGGTTGCCTGCGCCGAATGAAGAACCGTGATAACTTCTGTAACGGCTGAATACCTTGTTTCTGCCCGTAAACATTCTTGCAATCTTTACTGCGTTTTCATTTGCGTCTGCACCTGCATTTGTAAAGAATACTTTGCCAAAACTGTCCGGAAGAAGATTAATAATCATTTCCGCAAGTGTTGACTTTGCCTCTGTTGCGTATGACGGACCTACAAAACAAAACTTATCAACCTGTTCTTTAATTGCATCTCCGATAGCTTTGTTACCGTAACCTAAGTTAAGGTTTACAAGCTGTGAAGACATATCTGTATATTTATTACCGTCAAAATCGTAGAAGTAAATTCCCTCTGCCTTTGCAACAGGAATAGGATTTAAGTTACCCTGCTTGCTCCATGACTGAAGTACATATTTCTTATGGTTTTCAACAATTTTTTCAGGTGTCATAATTATCATCCTTTCAAATCATACCCTATCAAATCACAAATGGGACTTCGTGTTCAACGAAGCCCCATTGCTTTGAAATCTCTTTTGTTTATGCCATTATTATACCACGATATTTTATGAGCGCAACACTTTTATGCACAAATTTCTTTGTGCTGCGGCACAAATCGCAAATATAAAGCATCACTTTTTATAGGGAAATCTGTCACAATTCATAATATTTTATAAGTTGCAAACAACTTGTGCATAATATTGTTATCGGATTGTAAATTTTAAATCTAAATTTTTATACTTACTTGACATAAATATATTTAGGTGATAAATTAATATATGATGAAGTTTAATCGGAGGTGAGATTTAATGGACAGTTGCAGTAGTTTTGGTCGAAGTATTCAAACAGGTGTTACGGAAATACTCAATGTAAGGCTGTCTGTTAAATTCTGACTGATGTTTAGCCTTTTGTAAACATAATATTACTTTCTGTTCCACCGAATATTATCCTATACTGCTCAACAATCAATTGTTAAACTGCTGTGGGAATAGCGGTGGTATTTTTATGCCCTTTTGAGGCAAATGGGAGGTAATGATATGACAGAGAAAGTATTAAACAAACCAATGTATGCAGATGAAATCGTAAAGATTTTCAGGAGCGGACTTTCAAAAGACGAGCTTATAGAAAAAATTTCCGACTACCATACAAGCGATATTGCCGACGCTCTTGAAAAAATGACTGCCGACGAAAGAAAAGCGCTCTACCCTGTTCTCGGTATGGAACTTGTTGCGGAAATATTTTCTTACATTGAAGATTCGGAAGAGTATCTGAAAGAAATTAATTCCGATAAAGTTGCTAATCTGCTTTCGGAAATGGACTCCGACGATGCGGTAGATATTCTTGAAAAGCTCGGCGATGACGACAGAAAAAGAATAGTCGCCTTGCTTGACAACGATGCAAAACAAGATGTACGAATGATTTTATCTTATGACGATGATGAAATCGGCAGTGAAATGACTACCAACTACATCGTTATAAGCAAAAATCTTTCTATAAAAGAAGCCAGACACGAACTTATCTCGCAGGCAGGTGAAAATGATAACATCAATACGATTTACGCTGTTGACGACAACAACTGTTTTTTCGGCGCTATTGATTTGAAAGATTTAATTGTTGCAAGGAATTATCAAAATCTTGATGACATCATAGTAAAGTCATATCCTTTTGTAACGGCACACGAAAAAATTACGGATTGTATTGAACAATTAAAAGACTATGCAGAGGATTCTATCCCTGTGCTTGATGACGAAAAACATATTCTCGGCGTTATTACCGCCCATGATATTGTTCAGGTTGTGGACGAGGAACTCGGTGAGGATTACGCAAAACTCGGTGGTTTGACCGCAGAAGAAGATTTAAACGAAACCACTTTTCAAAGCACAAAGAAAAGATTGCCTTGGCTAATTATTCTGCTTTTTCTCGGTATGGGAGTATCTTCGGTGGTAGGCATTTTTGAATCGGTGGTAGCCGTTATTCCGATAGTTATATGCTTTCAGTCGCTCATACTTGATATGGCGGGAAATGTAGGCACTCAATCGCTTGCGGTTACAATCCGTGTACTTATGGATGAAAATCTGACAGCGTCAGACAAATTAAAACTCACCGTCAAAGAAATGAAAGTCGGATTTTCAAACGGAATTCTCCTCGGTGTAATGGCAGTGATTTTTGTCGCTCTGTATATTTTCCTTATTAAAGGAAACGATATTGCCTACTCGTTTATTGTATCGGGCTGCGTAGGATTTTCGCTTTTGGCGTCTATGGTAATTTCAAGCCTTATCGGCACACTTGTTCCTATGTTCTTCAACAAAATGAAAATCGACCCTGCCGTAGCGTCAGGCCCATTGATTACAACCATAAACGACCTTGTTGCAGTTGTGACATATTACGGTATGGTATGGCTGCTTTTGATTAATATTTTACATTTAACCTAAATATTTTTACGATAAACAGGCGTGATTTTTTCGCCTGTTTTTGTTTGCGTAAATATTTCACACTACAACTAAACATCTTGTAATTTTACTTTTCTCTTATAAACACAACTGTGCATTTTGTAAAAATTTTTCAAGTAAACATCAGTGTATTTTTCAAAATTTTAGGATTTACTTTTTTACTCTGTTGTGCTATAATTCATACGAATTTAAGGATATTGTAGTCCATAATTATTCTTTACAATAAATTTTAACAAAGAAGTGTGAATTCTTATGACCGGTTCAAAATCCGTACGAAATCTGACGCAGGGTAAAATATTCAGTCAGATTTTATTTTTTGCCATTCCCGTAATTATAGGAAACCTTTTACAGGAATTATATAATGTAGTTGATACCTTGATAGTGGGGCAAACGCTTGGCGAAATCAAACTTGCGGCGGTAGGCTCTACAAGCTCTCTTAACTTTTTTGCGCTCGGCTTTTTCATAGGTTTATCGGCAGGCTGTTCGGTAATCACCTCTCAACACTTCGGTGCAGGAAATATTAAGCAAATCAAAAAAAGTGTTGCCGCACATATATTAATCGGAATTATATCATCTGCCGTACTTACAGTTGCTTTTGTATTTTTAGTAAATCCGTTTTTAACAATGCTCGGCACTACAAAAGAAACTTTTGATTACGCAAGCCGGTATCTTACAATAATCTACCTCGGCATACCGGCAACTATGCTTTATAATCTTACAGCATCATTGCTCAGATCGGTCGGCGACAGCAAAACTCCGTTGTATTTACTGTTGTTCTCTTCTGTTCTGAATGTCGGACTTGACCTGCTATTTATAGTAGTATTCAAATGGGATGTTGCAGGTGCGGCAATAGCAACTGTAGTTTCACAATTAATCTCCGCAGTGCTTTGCTGTATTTACATATGTTTTAAAGTTAAACTTCTTTTGCCGACCAAAGAAAGTTTTACAAGTATAGGCAGAATGGTTGCTGACGAACTTAAAGTCGGCTGTCCTATGGGACTTCAAAACTCTGTAATTTCTATAGGTATGATGGTTTTGCAGTATTTTGTAAATCAGTTCGGCTCATATGCGGTTGCAGGATATACTATCGGCAACAGAGTGCAGATGCTTGTTCAAAATCCGATGAACTCAATGAGCATGGTAATTGCTACCTTTGCTGGACAAAATGAGGGCGCAGGAAAGTATGACAGAATACGAAAAGGCGTAAACTACTGCCTTATTCTCTGCATAACATACGCAATAGCAGTTGGCGCATTAACAATGTTGTTTGCCACACAGATTACGGGAATATTCACAAGCAACAGCTCTCAGCAAACAATAGATTATTCCGTACAATTCATATTCTGGAACTGCCCGTTTGAATTTACTCTCGGAATGTTGTTCATTTACAGAGGCACAATACAGGGTCTTAAAAACGGCATTATTCCGATGATCGGCTCGCTTATCGAGGTACTTATGAGAATATGTGCACCGGTTATTTTAAGCTCAATAATCGGTTATATATCAATCTGCGTTGCAGGTCCTGCCGCATGGACGGCAAGTATGCTGTTAATGCTTGCGGTTTACTATATAAAAATGAAAGGCTTTAAAAATAAAAAAGCACTTGCATGAAATTAAGGGAACTTTTCAACCGAGAAGTTCCCTTTGATTTTTGTTGACTTTTACATATATAAAAACTAAAATTATTAACGGTGATTTTATGATTACGGAAACAGAACGATTATTTCTTCGTGAGCTAACAAAAGATGATTTCAGTGCACTATATTCTGTTTTGGCAGATTCGGATATAACGCAACACTATCCATATACATTTGATAAAACAAGAGTAATGGATTGGATTGACAAAAGCATTGAGCGATACAATATTTTCGGCTTTGGCTTGTAGGCAGTTTGCTTAAAAGATAACGGCGAAATGATTGGCGACTACGGACTTACTATGCAAATTATCAATAATCAAATTAAGCCTGAAATCGGGTATCATTTTAGAAAAGATATGCAGCATAAAGGCTATGCCAAAGAGGCAAGCATTACGGTAAGAGATTGGACTTTTATTAACACTCCTTTCAACACCGTGTATTCCTATATGAAAAAAGATAACATTCCCTCCGCCGCTGTCGCTGTGTCATACGGTTGTAAAAAACTTGATGAATTTATTGACAGTGAAAATGAAACAACTGTTGTGTACGGAATCGCAAGGACAGAGTGGGAGAAAATTAAAATATAATTTTACACAAAAATTCACTTGATGTATATTGAAAAATATTTTATATGTTGATATAATAAAAATACCGATTGTTGACTAAGCCTTAGCTTTTTCATAAATATTTTAATAAGGAGATTAGTGTTTGACAAAGACTAATACAACTGTAATAGTAGCATAATCGGGAGGTTTGCTACTTTTACCCACAAACCTCCCAAAAGGTTTTTGATTTTACTTTTTGGAGGATTATGCTCTATGAATAGAGAAGACAAGAAAAAATCATATAAAAAAGGTTATTATAAATCACACGCTTGCAACGAAAGTTTTACCTGCAAGGTATGCGGCAGACTTGTTGTACCTAACGGTGCGGGAAGCGACCATCGCAATCATTGCCCTTACTGCCTGTCAAGTCAACATCTTGATATTGAGCCCGGTGATCGTGAGGCAGATTGCGGAGGAACTATGGAACCTGTCGCAGTATGGGTTCGCAAAAACGGCGAATGGGCGATTATTCACCGTTGCAAAATCTGCGGAACATTAAGCTCAAACAGAATTGCCGCTGACGATAACCCGATGAAACTTATGTCTATTGCAATGAAACCCGTATCATCTCCCCCGTTTCCGCTTGAAAAAATTGAGAAAATTACAAAACTTATGGGCGGTGACGGCGAACTTAAGTGGTAATAATCCGATTAAAAAACAAAAGGCTCCTTGTCAGCAGGCAGGAAGTCTGATGTTATTTTTGAACATTTACATATTAAATTATTTTTTGAAAATAATAACACGAGGAGGTATATATATGTGTACTGCCGCAACATACAAAACCAAAGATTTTTATTTTGGAAGAACTCTTGATTACGAATTTTCTTACGGTGATGAAATTACAATTACACCGAGAAACTATGCCTTTGATTTTCGTCATACAGGCACTTGCAGCTCCCATTATGCAATAATCGGAATGGCTCATATTGCAGGTAATTATCCGCTCTACTATGATGCAATCAACGAAAAAGGGCTTGGAATGGCAGGACTTAACTTTGTCGGAAATGCCGTTTATGCCGAACCTGACGACAGTAAGGAAAATGTGGCGCAATTTGAATTTATACCGTATATCTTAAGCAAATGTGCGAGTGTAAGCGTTGCAAAAAACTTGCTTGCAAAAATTAATCTCACAGGCACTCCGTTCAGCGATAAACTTCCGACCGCCGGGCTTCACTGGATAATTGCAGATAAAAACGAATCTATAACCGTTGAATCCGTTGCGGACGGACTTCATATTTACGATAATCCTGTCGGTGTACTCACTAACAATCCACCGTTTGAAACACAGATGTTTCTGCTGAATAATTATATGTCGCTCTCCGCTAAACAACCGCAGAACACATTTGCAAACGGACTTACACTTAATTCGTACAGCCGTGGTATGGGGGCAATCGGATTGCCGGGTGATCTTTCATCTGCATCACGATTTGTGAGAGCTGCATTTACTAAAATGAATTCAATTTCAGGTGAAAGCGAAAACGAAAGTGTAAGCCAATTTTTCCATATTCTCGGCTCTGTAGATCAGCAACGAGGTTGTTGTGAAGTCAGCGAAGGAAAGTATGAAATTACAATTTATACTTCCTGCTGTAATGCCGCAAAGGGAATTTATTACTACACAACCTATAATAATCATCAGATTTCCGCCGTAGATATGCACAGAGAAAATCTTGACGGTACAGAGCTTATACGCTATCCGTTAATTACAGAACAACAAATCAATTTTCAAAACTAAAGCAACAGACCGACACATCAAAATGTATCGGTCTGTACTTTTATTCTGCGTTTTTAAGAGCCTCTTCCATAGGAATTTTTTTAATTTTTCTGAACTGCAACGCACCTACAACAGCATATGCAAGTATGCCTAAAACAAGCATTTGAACATAAACCATAGGGTCAATGTAGAAAGTAAGCCAGCCTGAAAAACTCCTGATAATTTCGGAATATATAGCTTTCATAAACAAATACGAAATCGGCAAGCTGATTATTACCGAAAGAATGGCTACAATCGCTGTTGACATAATATAAAGTCTTGTGATTTCTCCGTTCTGATAGCCGAGTATTTTTACTATCGAAACGGAATTTGCATTCTTTTCGATTATAACTTTAGAAAGCAGGTAAACAAGCAACATATAAAGGACAACGGAAAATACTACAATTATAGGAATCATTCCGCCCATTGAATCTGTCATTTGGTCGGAAACAACAGTCAAATCCTTTTGAGTAATTTTGCTTGCAATGTACTTATCATCAATATCGGTTATTTCATTATCCGAAAAATATCCGCTGAAATAATCATCGCTTTTTTCAAATTCGTTTCTGAAATTTTCTATATCTGTAAAGACCGCCAGTGATGCGGGATATTTATATGTACCGCTTATTGTCAGTCGATAAGTTTTATCATCATACTTTGTCTTTAAGTCAAGATTATCTCCGACTTTTAATCCGAATTTTTCCAATACACCCTCGGATACAAAAACAGAATTTCTGTCAACAAAACCTGCTTTTACATAGTCCGAATCCTTATCCACACCATACACGGTAATTTCATCCGAATTGTCCGAATTTTCAAAATCGGTTTCGAGTGTGGTTACAGCGTACTTTTCCGCTCCCTTAGTATCTGTTTCAACAGGAACTTTTAAAACATACTGATAATTACAAATCATATTATCGATTACTTCTGTCTTAAAATTATTTACCAATGGTGTCAATAAAAGACTGAACATTAAAATAAAGTTCGAGAATAAAATACCTATAAACATAACAATGTAACCGGATTTATTTTGAAAAATCACACGAAGTCTGAATTTTGTCATAAATTTAAAATCAGGTAACTTCACAACCTTTTTCTTCTCTTTTTTGCTAAGGTCATGACGCAAAAATTTAAGAGGCGAAAGCGAAAGCTTTTTGCTGAGAATAAATATATTGACAAGTACCATAATTATACAAGGCACAACGGTTGTTATAAAGAAAGCATATGCATTCCACAATGTAACATACGGGCCAAGGCTGTAACTTCCGTAATAAATATCTGCTATAACATTTTTAAATACCGAATATCCGAGAATATTACCGAGTACCGCACCGATAAGAGTAACAATTACAGGCAAAACAAGATAATGTCTTAATAATTCGCCTCTTGTATAACCTGATGCTCTGAGTGTACCGATAACAGCAGACTCTTTTTCAATAGTATTTGAAGTAGTAACTGCAAATACAAATGCCATAATAGCAATAACGATATATAAAAGAGTTATCATCATAGATGTATCCGAACCGATATCATCGCCCGAAAAATGGATTGCCTGATTATCGGGTTCGGCAATAAAGTTTTTGAGCTCTGCATTTTTTGCAATCAATTCTTTTATATCGGTATTTTTATCGTGCTTTTCCTGCTCTGAATATGAAGCATCGTTAAAAGTGTAGGAATAGCAATAGTTTAAATTTTTATCGGAAATTTTGTCAAAAGCATTATCTGTTACAGTTGCAACAGTAAAGTTTTGAGCGTCAAACATCATATCTGTATTACTTTTGAACAATGATGTGTAATCGGAAAAAGCAACATAACCGCTGACTTTGTATTCCTTGCCGTCAAGCGTTACTTTATCGCCGATTTTTATATCATTATTTTCGCTGAATAATCTGTCAAGTGCAATTTCATTGTCTGCCTTTGGAAATTCTCCGTCAAAAAGTTCTATCTTATCTACATCATTTCTCATTTTATAAATTCTGTATGTAGAGCTTTTATAGGTTTCTTCTTTATAAAAATTATCATAAAGCGTTAAATCTTCATCTTCAAGTTTTGTTTTAAGGTCATCGGTCATCTTGCTTTCAAGAACAAAATTACCGTCCTCTATATTATTTTTATCAAAACTTTCGTCAAAAGCGGTTTTCATACTTGTACCGGCAACCAAAAAGCCTGATACAACTCCGATTGTAGCCACTAAGAATATAAAAATAACAATATACTTTCCGATATCTCCCTTAAGTTCTCGTGGCAGTCGCTTATTAAGCGGATTCTTCATAAATTCATCTCCTTACCAATCAAGCTCTTCGGCATTAACTTTTTCGGTATTTTCATATTCTTTACGAATATTTCCGTCTCTGAGTTTGATAACCTTATCTGCCATCAATTTGATAGCGTCGTTATGAGTTACGATAATTACGGTGTTTCCGTACTTTTGATTAATGGTTTCGATAAGTTTTAAAATATCCTTTGAAGTTTTATAATCAAGCGCACCTGTCGGCTCATCACAGAGTAAAATATCGGGATTCTTTACAATTGCTCTGCCTATTGATGTTCTCTGCTGCTGACCGCCCGAAAGCTGACTCGGAACTTTATCCTTGTGTTCCCACAAGCCGAGAGTATGCAAAAGTTCATCTGTATCAAGAGGATTTTTGCTTAAAAATGCTCCTACCTCTATATTTTCTTTTACAGTAAGATTCGGAATTAAATTATAGAACTGAAATACATAACCGAGATGATTTCTTCTGTAAAGCGAAAGCTGCTTTTCGTTCATATCTTCGATTTTACTGCCGTCAATGGAAATGCTGCCGCCATCGGCTTTTTCTATACCGCCGATAATGTTGAGCAAGGTTGACTTACCCGAACCTGACGGGCCGAGCAAAACGCAAATCTTGCCTTTCTCAACTCCGGTGGTAATACCTTTTAATACCTTTGTACGATTTTCCCCTGTACCGTAATACTTTTCTATACTCTTAATTTCAAGAAACATAAACTACCTCCTGCTATTTATATGAATATATGTTTATTTGTTCATATGTTCAATAATAAGAATTTAACATACAAAGCAAATATTGTCAAGTAAAAAATAAATAAAAGTTATTTTAAAAATTCATTTAGTTAGTTTTAACTAACCTAAGTCGTTAAAAATATCTGCTGTGTATGCATTTTGCCGACGCAGCAGACTGTTTTAGATTTTCTCTGTCTTCATAGGAATATATCCTGCGTTTATTACAATATCTCTCAATTCTTTTTCGGCAATTTCCTGCTTTGTTCTTACATAAGCGGAATTTTCCGAAAGTTTTACCTTTGCAAGATAATTTTCTTTTGAGTTAAAAGCATTTTCCACTCGCATTGCGCAGTTTTTGCAAGTCATACCGTCGATTTTTATTTTGTATTCAAAGCTGTAATTATTCACATTACTGTCCTGCGGCTTAACTTTTTTTATACTGTCGCCGCTTGTACCGCAGCAACCGCTTTTAAGGTTTTTGATGTATTTTAAAACACCGATTACACATATAACAGCGATAACCGCACAAACAATAATTGTAGAAATAATAGATTCCATAATAACAGCCCCTTGTAGTTAGTTTCTTCTAACCTTAGTATATCACTCTGCTTTTTCCTTGTCAAATAAAAATATTGTCTTAAAACAGTTCTGTTTTTGTTAAATATAAAAAACTCTTATTTAAGATTTCGAGTAAAGTTTTGCAGATTAGAGGTAACAAAATTCTTCCCGAAGAAATTATAAAATTCAACTTAAATTATGTGCTAAACCATAAATTACCCCAACTTTTTATAAAAAACCTTATCAAAAAACTGCACCCTGTCATATGACAAGATGCAGTTTCTGTTAAAATCAGATAGTAATAATTCCGCATTGAGTAAGAATTGATGTTACAAGAATAATGATAAGGCAAATCGGAGCGACATATTTAATTATTACATTAAACAAACCTTTTCTTTTGAAAGCTTCGCCGTTGCGTGTAACTTCATCTGTAATAGCCTTTGGTTTGATAACCCAACCTATAAGAATACAGGTGAAGAACGCTACAATCGGCATAAGAATACTGTTGCTGAAGAAATCGAAGAATGTCAGAATATCCATTCCGAAAATTTTAAAATCAGACCAGATTCCGTTTCCGAGTGATGACGGAATACCCATCAACAAGCAAAGTCCGATTACGATAAGACAGCCAACACATCTGTTTACATGGAATTTGTCCATAAGTGAGGAAACTATAGCTTCCATAATTGAAATGGCACTTGTGATTGCCGCAAAGAATACGAGAATAAAGAACAACAGAGCAACAACATCGCCGCCGGGCATTTGGTCAAATACTTTTGGAAGAGTCATAAACATAAGACCCGGGCCGCTTTTTGAAAGACCTGCCTCACCGCTGAATACATAAACGGCAGGAATAATCATAAGACCTGCAAGAAGTGCAACGGCAGAGTCAAAAATTTCAATTTGGTTTACAGATTTGGTAAGGTTGATTTCATTCTTTGTGTATGAACCGTAGGTAACCATAATACCCATTGCAAGGCTCATTGAGTAGAAAAGCTGTCCCAAAGCACCTGCAACCGTCATTAAGGAGAATTTGCTGAAATCCGGTACAAGGTAGTAGGCAACGCCGTCAAGCGCACCCGGAAGTGTCAGTGCATAAACCGAAATTCCGATTGTAAGAATAATGAGCATAGGCATCAGAAATTTACTGATTTTTTCAATGCCGTTTTTAACACCTATCAAAATTACGCATACGCTTAATCCCATAAATATAAGAAAGAATACAAGCGGTGACCACGGATTACCGATAAAGTCGGAAAAATAATTATCTCCTGCCGCTTGTGTAGCAAGACCTTGTGCATATACTGTAACATACTTTGTTACCCAACCGCCGATTACACAGTAGTAAGGGCAGATTATGATAGGAACTATAACTGCAAGTACGCCCAAAAAGCCGAATTTGCTGTTGAGCTTTTTATAGGCAAGTACAGGGCTTAACTTTGTTTTTCTTCCGATAGCAATTTCAGCGGTAAGCATTGCAAAACCGAAGGTTACGGCTAATATAAGGTAAACCAAAATAAAAATACCGCCGCCGTACTGTGCGGCAAGATAGGGGAATCGCCAGATGTTTCCGAGGCCTACTGCACTGCCTGCCGCAGCAAATACAAATCCCAGGCCACCGGAAAAGTTACTTCTTTTCTTTTCCATAATAATATATCCCTCATTTAAGAAATTTTTAATTGATTATACCATAATTTTATAAATAAAACAATACATAATGAATATTAATTTTTTTAAAAACAAAATATAAAAAAATTGACAGACAAAGACTATGGTAAATCTGTTGTCTGTCGGTTAAAGTCAGCTGTTTAATTTTTGTTTGTAATTTTTATATCGTACAATAAAGTATATAATACACTCTATGCATACAAAGACAGTAAATATAATTGAAAGATCTGCAATTATACCGAATGCGACAATTGCAAATACTGCTCCATAGTTTTTAACTGATTCTTTTACCATTGTAATTTGGTTTTGTACCCATATCCATATAAAAATACTGCTTAGTATATTTGATAAAGTCAGACCGGCTATACAAATACAAAAGTTTTTATATTCCTTTATCAGCACTCCGAAAATAATTGGTATGATAATTTGAACAAACCACATTATTATTGTAAAATATCCGCCTGTATTAATAGGAATATATATGCTGAAAATTGATAATGAAAGTATAATACATATGATGAGTTTTATTTTGTTATCTTTAATTATTTCCTTATCCATTGTTTTAATTATTCCTTTATTTCCGTAAAAGGTATGTTATGCTCGGTTGCATATTGTTCTGCATATGAGCCTTTTATTCCATAGATTGTGAGCTTATCACAGCCTTCAAAGGCATTATCAGCAATATACTCAATTTTATCATAGATAGTAATTTTCTCCAACAAAGTGCAATTTTCAAAAGCTCTCGAATAAATATGTGAAATATTTCTGGACAAAAACAATTGTTTTAAGGATGTACAATCACTAAATGTATAATCTTCTATAATTCTAATATTATCAGGAATATTTATGCTATTTAAAGATGTGCATCCATCAAAAGCACCGGACGCGATACCTCTAATAGTAATATTATCCGGAATTACAAGAGTCTCTAATGAAGAACAGCCTTCAAATGATAAACTTTCAATTTTTTTCACATCACCATTAAAATTAACATTTTTCAGGCTTTCACAATTAATAATAGAGAATTGTTTTATGGTACTTGGAAGTTGAATGCTTTCTAATGAAATACAATTAGTAAAGCAACGGTCACCTATATACTCTATCCCTTCAGAAACGACAATCTCTTTTACTATATCGTTGTCCTCAAACATTCCTTTTCTTTCCGCACCCCACAAATTATGTCCTGTAATATATCCGCCTAAAGCATTTACTTTATGGAAAAATATTGTTGAAGGAATTACAACTTTCTCTGATGGGTAGTTTACCTTTACAATTGTAACCGGTGGTTTGGATTTTGAATTGCTTCTATTATCATTAGTTTCATATGTAAAACCAAACCACCAATGCTCACTTGAACAGCTTTGCAACAATATAAGTATCACTAACACTACGCACAATATTCCAATAGGTAATTCATATTTTTTTATTTTCTCCATCATATCACCTTGGTAAAATATAATAATATCAGCGAAATAAGCAAGATATTGCATATTCCGCTGATTTTTAACAAACTACTACTTTCTAATCTGTAGGCTCATATGTTGTATCTAATTCTTCAAAAGGTATATTGTGTTCGTTTGCATATTGTTCTACATATGAGCCTTTTATTCCATAAATTGTGAGCTTATCGCAACCTTCAAAAGCGTTATCTTCAATATATTCTACCTTATCGTAAATGATAATTTTCTCCAACAAGGTGCAATTTTCAAAAGCACCCCATTCAATGCTCTTAATATTTTTAGACAAAACTAACTGTTTTAAGGATATGCAATTACTAAATGTATATCGTTGTATTTCAGTAATATTATCGGGAATATTTATACTTTTTAGTGATGTGCAACCGGAAAAAGCACCGTATGCTATACCACTATCAGCAATATTATCCGGAATTACAAGCGTTTCTAATGAAGAACAGCCTGAAAATGATAAACTTTCAATTTCTTTTACATCACCATTAAAATTAACATTTTTCAGACTTTCACAATTCGTAAAAGAGAATTGTTTTATAGTACTTGGGAGTTGAATGCTTTCTAATGAAATACAATGGTCAAAACATCTGTTAAATATATACTCTATCCCTTCAGAAACAACAATCTCTTTTACTATATCGTTATCCTCAAACATTCCTTTCCTTTCTGCTCCCCACAAATTGTATCCTGTAACATATCCGCCTAAAGCATTTACTTTATGGAAAAATATTGTTGAAGGAATTACAACTTTCTCTGACGGGTAGTTTATCTTTACAATTGTTGCCGATTTATTTGTATATCCATCGGTTTCATATGTGTACCCAAACCACCAATGTTCACTTGAAAAGATTTGCAGCAATATAAATATCACTAACACTACGCACAATATCCCGATAGGTAGTTTATATTTTTTTATTTTTTTCATCATATTAAAATTCTCTCGTAAAAAATATAGTTTTAATTATCAACAAACCGATAATTATTAATTTACAGACTGAATTGTTGTATCCAATTTTTCAAATGGTATGTTATGTTTTTTTGCATACTGTTCTGCATAACTACCCTTCATTCCGCAGATTGTAAGTTTATCACATCCATCAAAAGCGTTGTCCGCAATGTAATCACATTCATCATAGACATTAATTCTCTCTAAAGAAACGCAATCCCGAAAAGCTCCGTCACCTATTTTTATTAAGTCCTCAGGCAAATTCACTATTTCAAGAGATTTGCAACCATCAAATGTCCAGCTCTCAATAATCCTGACCTTTGACGGAACATCAATAGTTTGCAGAGAAGTACACCATTGAAAAGCATTTGAACCTATTTCTGATAGCTTGTCGGGTAAATCAATATTTGTAAGTGAAGTACATCCTTGGAAAGCCACACTCTCTATACAATAAACATTTTTTGAAAACTTCACATTTTTTAATGAATAGCAACGAGCAAAAGCATTAGTGCTGATTTTGTTAATTTGCTTCGGTAAGTATATTTCTTCAAGCCCGGAACAATCGCTGAAACTAAAGGATTCGGTAATAGTATCTCCGTCAACAATGTTCACTTCCTTTAAATTATCACACCGCACTACGTCAAATGTCGTCATTGTGCCTGGTATAGTAATTTTTTCAAGATTATAGCAATTAGCTATAGCCGGGCCATAAGTTTCCACTACTCCTTCAGGTATTATAATTTCTTTTACAACATTATTTCCCTCAAATACACCTGTAAGAGACACCCCAACTAATGCAGCTTCTTCTACACAACTTAGCTTTTTGACTTTATATGAAGAAATTTCCGATGGAATTTCAATGGTTTCAGCCAATATATCGGTTTTTATCAATGTAGCGTTTTGATTTTCATCAATTTCAAATGTATATCCTTCAGCAGTTTTTGTTATAGGGTATAGCTCTTTACAACTTGAAAACATTAAAATAAAAACTGTACAAAAAGATATTGCAAATACTATATTTACTCGTATTAATCTAGTTGTTTTCATATATAAAACCTTTCAAAAGTTTGTAGCACTAATTTCAAAGATGAATGAGCAAACATAATTGCTCATTCATCTTTAGAAATTTATAATGAATCAGTTAATCTGGTTCATATGTTGTCCAAATATTATCCTTAAACCACACATCTTGTGTAACCAAATGCCCAGGTTGCAATACACCAGGTATCTGTTTATTCTTCGAATCATTGAACATTACTTTCGGATTTTCCATTCCAATTAATGTTGCAGTGCTATTGAAAAAGTCGCCCTCAAATGTATATCCCTCTCTGTTGTGTTTTCCGTTAATACTAAAATATGCAATAGTAAATACAACAACGCATAGACCTAAAACTAAAGCTATAATGCTCGAAACTATTTTCGATTTTGGCATTATCTCACTTCCTATTCTTTAGATGAAATAAAATTATATCAACAAGCAGTTACTCATTTGTTTAGAAACTAAATTGTTGTATCTAATTCTTCAAAAGGTATATTGTGTTCGTTTGCATATTGTTCTGCATATGAACCTTTTATTCCGTATATGGTTAACTTGCAGCACCCGTCAAATGCATCGTCTGCTATTGAGGTGCATTTTTCGTAAATATATATTTTTTCTAAACCGGAGCATTTGCTAAAAGCACATTTAGATATTTCTGTAATATTTTTTGATAAATCAATTTGTTTTAGCGAAACACAATTATAAAATGCCCAATAATTGATACGGGTTACTGAATCGGGTATGTTTATTTCTTGTAAAGATGTGCAGTTGTAAAAAGCATCATTGGATATACCGTCGCAAGCGATATTTTCAGGGAGAGTAATCTTTTCCAATGAAGAGCAATCTTGAAATGATAAATCTTCTATTTCAACTGTATTTTCTGAAAATTTTACACTTGTCAGATTTTTGCAATCAGTAACGGATATATCTTTTATTGTGCTTGGAAATTCCAAACTTTTTAAGGCAATTGCATTATGAAAACATCCGTCAACGATTGATTCAATACCTTCTGATATTATGACTTCTTCGACAACTTTATCATTTTCAAACATTCCGGTTCTGTGAACACCCCATAGTGAGCGACTTGAAACATAACCGCCCAAAGCCCGAACTTTATAAAAACAGATTGTAGAGGGAATAACCATTTGTTTTTTAGGATAGTATGCTTTTGTTATGGTAGCGGTATTGTTATTATAATATTTGTCGTTTTCGTACTGAAAACCGCCCCATCTGTGAGTACCCGAAAAACCTTGAGTGATAAAAATAAATATGCAACAGGATACCAACATAATGGCAGCAAGACCTACCAGTAATTTTTTATTTTGCTTTTTCATAACATCACCTACACTTCTTTTATATGCCATTAATATAGCATATAAAAGAATATAATGATAGATGACATTTGTCACTGTTTTTACGATAAAACGGCTCATTTCAATAAATTTAAAATGAGCCGTTAATCTTTTTAAATATAATCATTTTTTACTGCATAAACAGCAAGTTGAGTTCTGTCTTTTAAATTAAGTTTTAAAAGAAGTGCAGAAATATTGTTTCGCACAGTTCCATCCGATAAAAACATAGTTTTAGCAATTTCTTTGTTGCTAAGTCCTTTTGCCACATTGACAAGCAATTCGGTTTCTCTGTTTGTAAGTTTTACTGTGTGAGTATTATTTTTAACAAGTTTTTCTTTCAAGCTGTCAAAAACAGTTTTTCCAAAAACATTTATATCGAGCATTGTGCTTTTTATAGCATTAACTATTTTTGTTTCATCAACATCTTTGAGCACATATCCGTCTGCTCCGCTTGTCAACGCTTTGCTTACTGTGGCTTTATCGTCAAATGTGGTTAATACAAGCACTTTAATATTCGGAAAGTCCTGCTTTATTTTATAAGTAGCACTTGAGCCGTCACAATACGGCATTTGCATATCCATAAGTACAATGTCGGGCTTTTCTGTTTTGCATAAATCATATGCCGAATTTCCGTTACTTGCAAGACCGCATACTTTTATATCTTTGTCCTGTTCAATAATTATCTTTAAACCGTTTCTGAAAATTTCATCATCGTCTGCAATTATAACATTAATCATAATTTATCACCTCCACGGGAATATATGCTTTTACGGAAAATCCGTTACCGGGTAATGAAGAAAACTCAATATTTCCGCCGATAGAATTAATTTTTTCTTTCATTCCTTTAAGTCCGAAATCTGGAACAATTTTATCACAGCCTGTACCGTCGTCAATTATATAAAGTCTGATACAATTCTCTGAAAATTTAAGTATAACTTCAATTTTGTTTGCATTTCCGTGTCTGATTGAATTGGTGACAGCCTCACGAACAACGCTGAAAATTGTGTCTGATGCAAAACCGTGATATGATTTTTCTTCGCCCATTTCAGTAAATTCAATACAGCTGTTTCCTGAATTGTAATTACATATAAAATCTTGTATTCTGGCAGAAATGCTTGATTTTGTATCTGTTTTAATGCCGACAACGCATTTTCTTACATCATTAAGTAATAATTCGGAGGCTTGCAAAGCCTTTTTTGTATTTTCATTAGAATTGTTTTTGTCAATCAGCGACAGCTTTAGCAATGTCATAATTGAAACAAGGCCGTGACCGACAGAATCGTGAAGTTCCTGCGCAATCCTTGTCTGTTCTTTTTCAACGGCAAGTCGTTTTTCTATTACATTCATCTTAGCAAGCTGTGTATTTGCTTTTGTAAGTTCTTGATTTTTTTCTGACAGTTTTTTATTCAGCATATAATATGTACTTACATCATAAAAAACAAATATTTCGGATACGGTTCTTTTTTCGTTGCAAACGGGCATTTTGCTGATTTCAAAGTATTTGTTTTCCGAAACGGAAACATCTAATGAACCTGAGTTTTTATTCAGTAAATCGCTGAATTTTGAAATATCGCTGTTTGTGATTTCCGCAATACGCATAAATGCTGTAATACAATCTTTATGTAAAATACTGTCATCAAGATTAAAGGCTTTTTTTACTGCGTCATTAATATAGGTAATTTTATGTTTTTGATTTGTAACAATTATTCCTTCGTTTATTGAGCTCATAAGATATTTTACGGTAAGCGGGGGAATGGTAATAAATTCGTATTTATAAACAGCTAAAAATATCAGTAAAGAAGTTATTGAAAAAGATACAGGAGTAAAATCATATCTTATTGAAAAAACATCAAGCAAAGAAATTAAGTTGAAAGTAATGGGAATTATTGCCGAAAGCGAAATCAAAAGTATCTGTGGGAAATTCTCCTTAAAAGATTTAATGTTTTTTCCTACCATTAAACAAACGGATATTATCAGCAACAAGTAATTATATGCAACCGTTATGTAAAATCCGTTTCCGCCGATTACTTCGTTGCTCTGATAACTTTTAAAAAATAAATGAAAAATAGGATCTGTGATTTTTAGTAAAAAGAGAATTGTTGACGGAAGAAATACGGCTGATTTAAAAATTTTACTTTTTACTGTAGCGACTTTTGTGTAATGCAAAGCAAAAATCAAAAACACAGTTCCTATAGTGCATACAGAGAAGTAGCCGATATTGCTGAGAATTATTTTTACCGAAAGGTTTGTGGTGAAAATGTCAAAAATATGGCATACTATCCAGTTTATAATTAAAATCTGACAGGCGGTAAAATATCGTGACATCTTTTGACTGTATGAATTTTGTATAAATACAACGGTACTTATAATCGTTAGGCTTAAAGAAACAAGGTTTAAACCAAGGGTAAGTAATGTGTCCATAATAACTCCCTGATACTCTGTAATTTTTTAAATTATAACACGCATAAAATTGAATGGCAACAAGAATTAACCGAATAAAAACAAGCGACAGCATAAACTAACTGTCGCTTAAAAATTTGATTTATATTATGAATGTCGATATTAATCAATAAATTTGATTCTTACACAACATTAAAAATCCCAGTCGGGAACATATTTACGGTCGGCAGAGTCAAGTTCTTGTGTAAATCCGTCAAAGCCGAGCATCATATAGTAATCTTTTACTTTCTGATATTCTCGCCTTGTAATTTTACGGTTAATCTTTTCATATTTATTAGCATTGCCCATGGGGATATACTGCCCCATAAGGCTGACAAGAATCTGATTGCCATAGTTTTTCTTGAGAATATCAAGAACTTCCATACTGTTCTTTGTGTGTGACGGAAGAATAAGATGTCTTGCTATTATGCCTTTCTGCATCATCTGTCGGTCATCAAACTGTGGAAACCCAACCTGAAACAGCATTTCTTTAATTGCTACGGTTGCAGTTTCTACATAGTTTGGTGCGAGTGAATACTTAAGTGCAAGCTCATTATTGCTGTATTTGAAATCAGGAAGATAGATGTCAACTATTCCGTCAAGCATATTTAAGATTTTAGGACTTGTATAACCACTGCAATTATACACAATCGGAATTTTCGGTTTGTAAATTTCAAAACTTTTTACAACTGCAGGCGCAAAATGATCTGCTGTAACAAGATTGATGTTATGAACATTCTGCTCTTCAAGTCGTTTATAACAGTCGGCAAGCTCCTGCGGTGTAATTTCTCTGCCTCTGTGTAAAGAAGAAATTTCGTAATTTTGGCAATAAACACAACCGAGAGTACAACCGCTGAAAAAAATTGTACCGCTGCCGTTTGCTCCGCTGATGCAAGGCTCTTCGCCAAAATGAGGTGCAACTCTCGCTATTACGGGATTTGTTCCCATTCGGCAAAAGCCGCCGCCGCTTGATTCACTTCTTTGTGCATTGCATTTTCTTGGACATAAATTGCATATCACTGATATCACCCTAATAAGTTATGATATAAGTATAGCACATCTGCAAGAAAATAGCTATATTAATATGTTTTGAAATCAGTTAAAAAATCTTCTACTATATCGTCAATGTGACATTCCTCAATATCAAGAGAATTGCAAAGAATAACAAGTTTCTTTATCTCCTCCGCATTATCGGACAGATTGGCATATTGCCTGACAGTTCGCTCTTTGTCAATTACATCAATACCGTAGGTAATATTAGCATTGTTAGAATAAGTATTAATTCTGAACAGTAACATAAAATAAAAGTAACCTTTCTTTGTGATTACTAATCACCCTTAAGCAAGATAATACATCGTTTTACGATAAAAGTCAAGGCAAATACGCACAAAAGTATAGGTATATATTTATCTTTGTATATTTAAACAAAATACAATTTTGTTTTTTATGTAGATTTATTGTAAATTTTTTGTCATTTTTCAGATACAGAAATAAACAAAAAAGTATAGATTTGTAACCACAAAAAATATCATTGACGATTATTATAGTTAAAATGCTATACAAATTTGTTAATTACATAAATAATATTCGGAACAAATGTTTGAAATGTGTTGACTTAGTGAACGCTGTCATATATAATTAAATCAGTTCTGTATTTATTGTTGCTGTGCCGTGTTAAATGCAACGATATTTCTTGCGTATAGAACAAGAAAATACTTATTTCCGTTAAATCTGTGTTTTCGGCTGATATGCAGCTTATTACTGATTTTGACTGATTTTTTGGATAGAAAACAATTTTGTTAATTATGCACAATAAGCACAGTAAAACTTTGTTTTAATGTGCTTATTTATTTTCTGTAAAAGAAATTAAAACTTTGCTAAATTTGCTAAAATCTAATTACTGATACATAAAGTAAATTGAAAAAAGGAGAGAAAGAAATGTTTTTAAAAAGGACGCTTGCAGTTTTACTTAGCGCTACAATGCTCTTTGGTATGACATCGTTGTCAACAACAGCGGCAACCACAGATACCGAAGCAGTGTCGGCAGGTAATTACTACAACGCAAGTTATCTTGAAAATTATGCAAGCAACGCTTACAACGAACAGAATCTCGGTGCAAACTACAGCAAAAGCTCAACAGAGTTTAAGGTATGGTCACCGGAGGCATCTGCCGTAAAGGTTAAACTCTATGCAACAGGTTCCGATTCCGAAGCAGGTGCAGCTGTTCTCGGCACTTATAACCTTAAAAAGAACAGCTCTACAGGTATGTGGTCGGTTACTGTAAACGGTGACCTTAAGAACACATACTATACTTATCTTGTTACCGTAAACGGTACAACAAACGAAACACAGGATGTTTATTCAAAAGCAACAGGTGTAAACGGTAACCGTTCAATGGTTGTTGACCTTGATTCAACAGACCCTGACGGTTGGGACAGCGATAACCATGTTCTTTTCAACAATGCACAGGAGGCAGTTGTATGGGAAGTTCATGTTCGTGACTTCTCAATTTCGGACACTTCGGGCGTCAGTGATGACAATAAAGGTAAATACCTCGCATTTACCGAGGGCGGCACAAAGATTAATTCGGATACAAGCGCAAGCTCTGTATCAACTGCTGCTGATTATCTTGTAAAGTCGGGTATTAACTGCGTTCAGCTTATGCCTGTATATGATTTCGGTTCTGTCGATGAAACAATCACAGGTTCGGCAACAAACAGAAACTGGGGTTATGACCCTGTAAACTACAATGTTCCCGAGGGGTCATATTCTTCTAACCCATATGACGGTAATGTTAGAATCACTGAATTTAAGCAGATGATTCAGGCACTTCATGACAGAGGTATTTCCGTTGTAATGGATGTTGTTTACAACCATACATATGTAACAGAGGGTTCATGTTTTACAGATACAGTTCCTAACTACTATTACAGAAAAACAAGTTCAAGCGTTTATTCAAACGGTTCGGGCTGCGGTAACGAAACTGCATCCGATAAACTTATGTACAGAAAGTATATGATCGACTCAATTCTCTATTGGGCAAGCGAGTACCACATTGACGGTTTCCGTTTTGACCTTATGGGAATTCACGACATTGCTACTATGAATCAGATTCGTTCAAGTCTTGATAACCTTTATTCGGACGGTTCGGGTAAGAAGATTCTTATGTACGGTGAGCCTTGGACAGGCGGTTCAACCGCAATCAGCGACGGTTGTTTTCAGAGCAAAGCTTCTCAGCTTGATGCAAGAGTAGGTATGTTCTGCGACTCATACCGTGATGCTATTAAGGGTGGTACAAACGATGCATCAACCGGTTTTATTCAGGGTAATAATGGTAAAACTTACACAGTTGTAAACGGTGTAAAGGGTCAGTGCTTCGGTGCAAAAGCTCCTTCACAGACAATTGCTTATGCCGATGCCCACGATAACCTTATTATGTGGGATAAGATGGTGCTTAGTAACGGCAGTAAGGATTGGAACTCTACTTCCTCTTCGCTTACAGATCAGATGAAAGCCACAATGGGACTTCTCATGACTTCACAGGGCATAGTATTTATGACAGCAGGTTCGGAATTCTGCCGTACAAAGCAGGGCGACCACAACAGTTATAAATCACCCGATTCAATCAATGCCATTGATTGGACTCGTTTAAAGACATATTCTGAAACAGCCGATTATTATAAGGGCCTTCTTAAAATCAGAGAGAATTACTCACCGCTCAAGGGAGGTAACTTCTCAACTCCTACATTCCAGTCATCATACGGCAATGTTGTTGCTTATACATATTCCAATAACACAGCCGGCGAGTGGGGCAAGGTTTGCGTACTCGTAAACAGCGGTACACAGGCTTGCACAATCGGTCTTGACGGTAGCGGCTGGACAGTTGTTGCAAACGGCACAAAGGCAGGGCTTGAAAGTCTTGGCACAGTTTCGGGCAAATCATATTCTATCCCTGCAAGAAGTACTTGCGTACTTGTTCAGTCATCTACATTCGGTAATCTTCAGAATGCAGAGCCTACATACGGTACACTTAAGGTAAACCATGTTGATGAAAACGGCAATGTTTTAAAGAGCACATCAGCTACTTATAAGACAGGTACAACATACCGTGCTTTACCTGATACAACACTTCTTTATGACTATAATCTTGTTAATACAACAGGCACAACAACAGGTAAAGTTGAAAGCGGCAAGACATACACTGTAACATTTACATACAAATCTTCGGGTATTTCCTCAGGTTACCTTACAGTAAACTATGTAGATGCAAACGGCACAAAGGTTAAAGACTCTGTTAAGAACAAAATGAGAAGCGGAGATGAATACTCTGTAAGTCCTGCAACAATTCAGGGTTATCAGCTTGATACAGATAGTTTCCCTGCAAACACAAGCGGTACTTTCTCGGGTACTGACACAACTATTACATTTAAGTACAAAAAGCTTAATTCTACAAGCACAGTAGTTCACTACAAAAAGCCGTCAAGCTGGTCAGATGTTCGTTGCTATTCATATACAGACGATGGCAAAAATCCGACAGGCGAATGGAATACCGCTACAGTAATGACAAGCGAGGGCGACGGTTGGTACAAATGTACAGTTCCTGCATCAGCTTGCTATGTAATGTTCCACCCAACTTCAAATATCGCTCAGGAGCCGGGGCAGGGTGCAAGCGGTTATGCCGCATCCGGCGAAGTATGGATTAATAACGGCGCTATCACATTTGCCGCTACAGTAATTACAAGCCATATTGATATTGCAACAGGCAAAAAGATTGCCTCTGATGTTGTAAGCGAGAAAACAAAGGTTACTTCAAGCGACACATACACAACTTCTGCAGTTGCAGGTAAAAATGTAATTACTCCTTTAAATGCAACAGGCAATTATTCCGCAGGCGTAATCAATGTTGTATATCTTTACGATTCAGGTGAAGTTCCTACAACAGCACCGACTACACAACCTACAACAGCACAGCCGTCAACATCTGCAACAGAAATTCCTTCAACACCTTCTGATAAAGTATTGATAGGCGATGTTGATACAGACGGCAACATTTCAATCAATGATGTATCTGTTATACAGTTATTTATCAGTGAGCAGTCAAAATTGACAGATAAACAGCTTATTGCGGCAGATGCAAATGATGACGGCAGTGTTGATGTAATTGACGCTACATTTGTTCAGATGTACTTGGTTTATAATATTGCAGACGGCAGTTTAGTAGGTCAGTATAAGTATATTGTACAGCCTACACAGCCAACAACACAAGCAAGTACAGCGGCACCGACAACACAGCCAACTACAGCACAGCCTACAACTGCAGAACCGACAACAGAGCCTACAACAACTCCAAGCGGTACATACACAGTAACATTTGCAAACTCACTTAACTGGGACGGTACAATTTACTGTTATTATTGGACAAGCGGCAGTCAGGGTGAAGTTGCTTGGCCGGGCACAAAAATGAATTTCGTAGAGAATAATGACCACGGTCAGGCAATTTATACATTGACTGTTCCGACTTCTTGCGACAGCGTAATCTTTACTAACGGTTCTTCACAGACTGTTGATATTAACACAGGTTCAAAAGACACCAATTACTATGCTAAAACAACAAAGACAGATAAAGGCTATAATGTAGGTACTTGGTGATAATTAAGATATTAATTAAATATTCGATAGTCACGCAGCGGTCCCTCCGATATTTTCGGAGGGATTGCTTTTGGCTTTTTATCGAAAAATTGGAATAAATTATGGTTTAGCGGAGTGTCGGTCGGGCATTGAAATTTAGCTAACGCTAA
>OGKG01000986.1_pt1 | contig 35650 bp, 33 predicted proteins | sample 1572201 | NCBI WGS metagenome assembly OGKG01 (sample SAMEA2582146, study PRJEB24529) | metagenome | biome: Human gut stool | place: China | collected 2011 | reverse complement strand
TGGGAAGTGCGGTGGAAGCCGTAGCGGCGGATGTCGTCATTCTCGTAGTATTCCTTGGGAATGGCATAGCGGTAGGCCTTGGGGGGCATGGTCATGTGGAAAGCGGTATCGAAGACGGCGACCTGGGGAGTATTGGGCATAACCGCCTGGCAGGCACGGATGCCCATCAGGTTGGCAGGGTTGTGAAGGGGGCCCAGGGGGATGCACTTCTCAATGGCCTTGATGACCTCGTCGTTGATGATGCAGGAGTCGGAGAACTCCATACCGCCATGGAGCACACGGTGGCCAACGGCATCGATCTCGTCAACGGACTTGATGACGCCGTCCACAGGGTCTACCAGGATGTCCAGGACCGCGGAAATGGCCTCAGAATGGGTGGGCATAGGGATGTCCTTGACCACCTTCTTGTCGCCAACCTTGTGGGTCAGGCGGCCGTCGATGTAGATCCGCTCGCACAGGCCCTTGGCGGAAACTTCGCCGCTTTCGGGGTCCATGAGCTGGTACTTCAGGGAAGAACTACCGGCATTAATAATCAAAACGTTCATTGGAATCTCCTCCGGTTAAAAATAATGTTTTCTTTTTCATTGCGCTGTGATATGATAACGAGGATATTATATTCCATCTTTCCCGTTTTCTCAACCCCTAACAGGAAAATTTTTTCAAATTGGAGGAAAAACTTTGGCATCCGTCGGCATTATCTGTGAGTATAACCCCTTCCACCTGGGCCACGCCCGGCAAATCAGTCTCATCCGGCAGCAATTCGGCCAGGATGCAGCCATTGTTTGCCTGATGAGCGGTTCCTTTGTCCAGCGAGGAGAACCTGCCATTTTTCCAAGACTGGCCCGGGCCCGGGCCGCTATGGTCTGCGGCGCCGACCTGGTGCTGGAGCTTCCGGCCTCAGGCAGCCTGTCCTCCGCCGAGGGCTTCGCCCGGACGGGGGTACGGTTTCTCTCCCCCATCTGCGATCATCTCTGCTTCGGCACCGAGTCCGGCACCGCCGAAGGGCTTACCGCCACGGCAGAGGCTCTGCTGCGTCCGGCGTTTTCAGAAGCCCTCCGCGCTGCCCTGTCTACCGGTGTCAGCTTCCCAGCGGCGAGGCAGGCGGCTCTGGAGCAAATGGGGATGAAAGCCGACCTTCTGGTAAGGCCCAATGACATTCTGGGGGTAGAATACTGCAAGGCCATCCTGGAGCTGGAGAGTCCCCTCATCCCCTGCCCCATCCACCGCCCCGGAGACTACCACGCCGAGAAAGCGGACCCGGAGAACCCCTCCGCCACCGCCCTGCGCTGGGCGATCCTCGCTGGACAACCCTGGGAAAGCTATCTGCCCCAAAAGGCGGCGGAATGCCTGGGCGGTTCCCCTGTCCACAGTCTGGCTGCCGGAGAGCGGGCGGTGCTCTACCGGCTGCGGACCATGCAGGAGGCCGACTTTGAAGCCCTCCCCTATGGCTCCGAAGGCCTGTGGCGGCGGCTGATGCGCGCTTGCCGGGAGGAAAGGGGCCTGGAGGATATTCTCACCGCTGTAAAGACCAAGCGCTACACCAGAACCCGGCTGAACCGGATGGTGCTGTGCGCCTTTCTGGGGATCACCCAGGAGGATTTCCGGTGTCCCCCACCCTATGCCCGGATCCTGGCCTTCAATGACAGAGGCCGGAATGTCCTCAAAGGTGCCAAGGACACGGGGCTCTACCGCAACTTGGGCTGGGATGACGGGTCCGGCTACTGTGCGAAGGAACAGCGCTGGGAAGGGCTATATGAGCTTTTCCGGGTAGACGGGCCCGGGAGGCCAAGGCAAAAAGAGCGGACGCTGATAAACCCCTGCCTTCCCTTGGAGGAAGGTGTCCCGGCGGCGGATACGGGGCTGTAGGCACCCCAGACAGGACCCTCTCCCAGGAGAGGGTTTTTTTCTTACGAAAAAGAAAGGCAAATTTTGCAGATCCATGCTATACTGTACCTATAAAAGAGGAGGTATTCCCATGAACAGCCGAATTCTGATCATCGAAGATGACCGCTATCTCTCCCAGGGTCTCCTGGAGCTCATGGAGAAGAACGGCTATGCCGCCCAGGCGGCAGACTGCGTGGCATCGGCCCAGGCAGCGCTGAAGGACACGCCCTTTAATCTTTTGATCCTGGACGTGGCCCTGCCGGACGGCAACGGGGTCACATTCTGCCAGGAACTGCGCGCCTCCGGAAACCGGACCCCCATTCTGTTTCTCACCGCCCGGGACGAGGAATTTGACATTGTCCGGGGGCTGGATGCCGGGGGCAACGACTACGTGACCAAGCCCTTCCGGATCCAGGAGCTATTAAGCCGCATCCGGGTGCTGCTGCGGCGGGACGGGGAGCTGCCCTTCCGGGCAGGGTCCCTGGAAATCCACCGGAGCCGCATGAGCGTCACCCGGGACGGGACCGCCCTGCCCCTGACCCCCACGGAGTTCCGGCTCCTGCTGTCCCTGCTGGACCAGAAGGGCGTGGTGACCCGGGATGTCCTTCTGGGCGCTCTGTGGGACTGCGGTGGAAATTATGTAGATGACAACACGCTCTCCGTCCACATGAGCCGCCTGCGGGAGAAAATCGGGAAAGAACATATTGTAACCCTTCGGGGGGTGGGCTACCAATGGAAGGACTGACCTTTTTCTTATTCGCCCTCTGCGCCATTCTGCTCTATAAGCTGCTGCGCCAGAGGAAAGCCCTCCGCCAGCTGACCCAGCAGACAGACCGGTTTCTGGAGGGCGGCGAGGCTCTGTCTGTCTCTTTGAAGGAGGATGACCTGGCCGCCCTGCAAAACAGCCTCTCCCGGCTCCAGAACCGGCTGCTGCTCTCCCAGGAGCAGACCCGGCTGGAGGCAAAGCGGAGCACCCGGCTGCTGACGGACATCTCCCACCAGCTAAAAACGCCCCTGAGCTCTCTGCGGCTCTTTGTGGAGATGGACGGTGGGGACCACCTGGAGGAGGAAGTGAAGCTGCTGGACAAGCTGCAAACTCTGGTCTGCTCCCTGCTGCGGCTGGAGCGGCTCTGCGCCGACGGCTACGCTTTTCAATTCGCTCCACAGGATCTCAGGGGCCTTGTGGAGGCCTGCTGGGCATCCTTGGAGCCCATGTACCCGGAGAAGGACTTCCGGGTCACCGGCTCCGCCAACCTCTACTGCGACAAGACCTGGATGGCCGAAGCCGTCACCAATCTTCTGAAAAACGCCTGCGAGCACACTCCGCCCACAGGGCAAATTCACGTCACCCTCCAGAAGACGGTCCAGGAGGTCCGCTGCGCCGTCTCGGACAACGGCGGCGGCGTGGAGGAGGCAGACCTGCCCCTGATCTTTGAGCGGTTTTACCAGGCCAAGGGCCGGGAAACCACGGGCATCGGCATCGGCCTTTCCATCGTCAAAGAGATCATCTGGCGGCATCACGGCCAGATCACCGCCCGGAACACCCGGGATGGGCTGGAATTTGCCATGTATTTCCCCAAGCTGGATTCCATTCTTTCGAAATCGTAAGGGCAGCGTCAGGCAAATGTAAGGTGGGCTTGATACAATGTTTTTGAGCCCGTAGGGGCATACCAATACGAGGAGCGTGACAAACTATGACAATCTGTGAAACCCAAAACCTCTGCCGCTATTACGGTCACGGCGAGGAGGCCGTGAAGGCTGTGGACGGCGTGTCCTTCTCCATCACCCAGGGGAGCTTCACGGCCATCACCGGGCCCAGCGGCTCCGGAAAATCAACGCTGCTGCACCTTTTGGGCGGGCTGGACCGGCCTACGGAGGGCAAGGTGCTCTTCCGGGGCAAGGACCTCTACGCCAACCGGGAGGATGCCCTGTCCATCCTCCGGCGGCGGCAGTTCGGCTTCGTCTTCCAGAGCTACAACCTGGTCCGGGAGCTGACGGGCTACGAAAACATGGTCCTGCCCCTGATGCTGGACAAACGGAAGCCGGATGAAGCCTATCTGAACCGGCTCATAGACATTCTGGGCATCCGGGAGCGCCTGGACCACCTGCCCGGAGCCATGTCCGGAGGCCAGCAGCAGCGCTTCGCCATTGCAAGAGCTCTGGCCAACAAACCGGAAATTCTCTTCGCTGACGAGCCCACCGGCAACCTGGACGGCCAGGCCGGCCGGCTGGTGGTGGACCTGCTGCGGGAGCTGAACCGGGAACTGGGGGTGACTCTGGTTCTCGTGACCCACGACCTGGGGGTTGCCGAACAGGCGGAGCGCATTCTCCACCTGACCGATGGAAAAATCGTAAAAGACTCCGGTGAGGCGGCAAAATGAAAGGGCTCACTATGAACCGTCTGGCCCTGGCGGGACTGCGGGCCAACCGGAAGGAATACCGGCAGATGGCATTGGGTATTTTTCTGGCGGTGTTTCTGGCGGTGGGGACGGCGCTGGGGATCTGGGCCATGTGGGAGAAGAAGACGGAGACCAAACTCCTTCGCTTTGGCAAGGCCGACGGATTTCTCTTCGGCGCTCTGCACCTGGAGCCGGATGCTCTGGAACGCACCGGCCTGATTTCCAAAATCGGCACGGTCTCCGTTCTGGGCACCGTGGATGGGCACCCCTTCGGCTATTACGACCAAGAGGCAGAAGACCTGCTTTGCCGCCAATTTCTCTCCGGGCAGATGCCACAAAACGAAAGAGAAATCGCCCTGGAGGAGGCTGCCCTGAATGCCATTTGCCCAGGTGCGGCCCTGGGGGATCGGGTCACCTTGTTTCTGACCTCCCGCTCCGGTCAAAGTCAGGAACGCTGTTTCACCCTGGCAGGCATTTTGCGCAGCCCCTATACCTCTGACGCAAACATCGACTGGACCCTCCAGGATACCATTCCTGCCTATGCCATCGGTCTGCCTCAAATTCTCGTTTGCGCCAATGCTGACCCATTTCAGGACGATTCCCCTGTTCGGCAATTCGTGTTCACCTTTTCCGAGTCGGGAACTCTGGACCTGCTTCATGCCCGTTTCCCCGCCTCAAGTCTGCTGGGTGTAGACGCCCTGGGTTCTACCTACGTTCCGGAGCACATCTTTTTCTCTGCCCCCTCCATTTTCCGCCTGGAATACACCGCCCCGGTGCTGTCCGCCGGTGGGGCCCTACTGCTGGCGGCCATGATCGGCATTTTCGATGCCGCCTCCGGCCAGTTTGCCCGGAAGGAGAAGCAATACCGGCTCCTGCGGGCGGTTGGGGCTACCCGCCGTCAGATCGTCGCTGTCAGCCGCCGGGAGGCTATGCTCCTGGCTCTGGTGCTGGCCCCCGGAGCAGCGCTGTGCGCCGTGGGGTTTGTGAAGCTGTGCTGTGTACTTCTGCCGGAGGATGCCGCTTTTGCCCTGCCTGGCTCCCTGCTTCTGGGCAGCCTGGTCCTTTCCTTTGTACTGGTGTGGGCTGCCGCCTCTCTGCCGGTCCTCTGGTCCTTCCGGGGCGGCGTGCTGGAAGAAAAAGCGCCTCCTAAAAAGAAGATATACCGTACCTCCTCCAAAAGCTTTTCCCCCGCCCGGCTCCTGGCCTGGCGGAATCTCAGGAGCCATCCCTTCCGAACCATCGGCTGTATTATCCTGGTGGTACTGCTGAACGTGACCACAGTGCTGCTGGGTGTCACCTCCCTGGAGAGTCTGGATTCCGCAAAGGCTCTGTGGGATACCCAGGCCTTCGTAGCAGTGCAGCGCTCCCCCGGTTCCTATGACGGCATTGGGGATCAGGAAGTGGAAGCTCTGGGGGCCCTCCCCGGGATATCGTCAGTCCAGATCCGCCGCTGCGCCAAGACCTATGGGCTGACGGATCGCGTGGGGACCTATTACCCAAAACTCGGCTTGAACAATTTTCATCTCCGGGCTTATCATCCGGAAATTACCTATGACCCGGAAGACCTGTCTGTCGGCCACTCCGCAGCTATGTGGCAGGAATGGCAAAAAAAGATTCAGTCCATCCTCAATACGGACCAAATCGTCATCAGCACCTATCTTCTGACTGTGGAGGACATTTCCTTCTTTAGCCCCTACCTGCTGGAGGGGACCATTGACGAAGCTGCCATCAACAGCGGCCAGGCGATCCTTGTCTACGCCCCGGATTACCATATCGAGCGCAGCCGCTATGGCCGCAGCGTGTCCACGGACCCTTCGCGGCAGAAGACAGACAGGAATATCGAATTCGTCAAAAACGACCAGTTCCTTCTGGGCTCCACCCAGGCTCTGGCCCAAGTGGACCCGGATCCAGATAGCTACGTTCCATTTGCCAAAAAGGGGCAGGAAACCAAGGTTTCCACAGCCAGCGCCGAGATCTGCGGCATCGTTGGGCCCTTTCAGACGAACTTCTGGTTCACTTGGGACACTCCCTCCATCATCACCACCGTACAAGGGGCCCAAAACCTGGGACTGGACACCGGGGCCGTGGAGCACCTGACCATTGAGCTGGACGGCACCGTGCCGGACAGTGTTTTGGAGCCCCAGATCTGCGGCATCCTGGGTAAAGATGATTACAGCCTGATCAACAACGTTGCCAGGCTCCGGGATATCCGCAGAAACTACACTGCCACGCTGCTGTTCCTCGGCAGCCTGTTCCTGGCCTTTCTGGCTTGCACCGTAACCCTTCTCCGGGGCAGCCGCATCCGGGATATCCAGGCCAAGGCGGACACCATCCATATTCTCTGGTCCCTGGGCTGCGAAGGCAAGGACCTGGCCGCCATCTGGCATCGGGAGATCCTCTATGTCTTCCTTGTGGGATTCCTCATCTCCATTGCAGTGGAACTGCTGCTGATGAGACCCACCGTTTTCTGGGGCCTCAAAGATCACCTGTTTTTCAGCAGCATTTCCAGCATCCTGGGGGCTGGGCTGTGCCTGATTGGGATAAAACATACTCTTCAACAATGCATGGAGATAGAAAAATAAGGATTTGGTAACCCCCGCCGGAGGAAGCCTTCCCCTCCGGCGGGGGCTGCTCGGCTTCGGCTCCGCCAAATCCTTACTTACCATAGGAGAAACGCCATGAAAAAACTAACCCTGAATCATCTTGCCTTCTCCGGCCTCCGGGCCAATCGGAAGGAATACCGGCTGCTCTGTGTCGGGGTCTTCCTGGCGGTGTTTTTCACCGTGGGGACGCTCTTGGGCCTGGACATTCTCTTCCAGCGCTCCGAGGCGGAGACCGCCGCGGAATATGGCCGGGAGGATGCACTCTACTTCTCCGCTGAGGCAACACCGGAGGAACTGAAAAGCCAAGGTCTTGCCCGTCAGGCGGGGGCTGTCACCCTGGTAGGGACCCTTCGGAATTTCCCGGTGGGCTGCTATGACGATACCGCCCGGGCCCTCCTGTCCCGGCGGTGCCTGAAGGGTCGTCTGCCCCTTCAGGCCGGAGAGACCGCCATGGACCGGCAGGTCCTGGAGCGGCTGTTCCGGGACGCCAGGATCGGAGATACCCTGGTGCTGCCCATTACCGACGGCCGCGGCCAGACAAGGCAGAAGGAATACCGGCTGGTGGGGGTATTGCAGCCCCAGTTTCAGGGGGATTCCGGACTGGAAGACTACCTCCCCCAAGGAACTCTGAGTCTACCGAGGGTGCTGCTGGGGTCCCAGGAGGACTTTGCCCCTATCTGCCGCCACATCGTTTTTACCTTTCCCCTGGGCGGGAGCCTGGAAAAGTGCAAGGAAAGCTACCCAAATGGTTCCTTTCTAGGCATCGACAGCGCCGGGGCACTCTACGAAGACCAGCCTCTCTACAATTCTTTTTCGGCTCTGAAAGAGCAGATCAACATGGGCTCTTCCCTGATCCTGGCAGGCTCCGCCCTGCTGCTTGCCTCACTGCTTGGCATTTTCAGCGCCGTATCCGGCCAGTTTTACCGGAAAGAGGAGCAATACCGGATGCTCAGGACCATCGGGGCCACCCGGCGGCAGATCCGGGCCATCAGCAGCCGAGAGGCGGTTCTTCTGACCCTGTTCACCGCCCCGGTGGGGAGCCTCTGCGCCCTGGGATTCGTTGCCTTGCTGCGGCGCATCTTCCCGGAGAGTCTGCCCTGCGCGCCCAGGCTCCGGTGGGTGTTGGCGGGGGTAGTGGCGAGCAGCGGCCTGGTGTGGATGGCAGCAAGGCTGCCGGGGCTTCTGTACCGACCCCGAAGGGCCCAGCGGCTTCCTCTGCTGCCCATCCAGTCCCGGAGGGAATACCGGCTGCCGAAACTGTGGAATGGGCGGAAGATCCGGTTTCATCCCTTCCACAGCCTCTGTACCATCGTCCTCGTAAGTCTTTTCTGTCTATCTGCCATCGCCTTCTCCCCCTATTTTTCCGCCTCCATCTATCATGTGCCGGATTTACATACCATGGGGTATGCGGATATGGAATTGCGCACCGACTATTATTCCCTGGAAACCGGATACTTTACGCCGGAACTAACCGACCGTCTGTCCCCCGATGTGCTCTCCCAGCTGGAGGCCATGCCAGGCGTGGAAAAGGTTTCCGGATACTGGATGACAGATGTGATTGCCTTAACGAATCATGTGGGATCCTATTACCCCCTGCTGAATCTGAGCAACCGGCACCTGTTCTCCTACCGTCCGGATCTTCTTACAGAAGAACAAAAGGAGAACCTGGAAACCAACCCCACCTATCAGCGCTCCTCCAGGGTCTATCAGGTCCTTCAACAGCAGCTTCAAACCGACCTGATTCCCTTTAACCTTCAGCTGGTGGTCCTGGACGATGTAACACAGCTGGAATCCTACCTGGTCTCCGGAGCTATCGACCTGGATGCCATAGATCAAGGGACCGCAGTCTTGGTCGATCTGCCCACCTATTATCAAAAACAGGGCGCGGATGGTATCTACGGCTTATCTACGATTTCCAGCCCGGACACTGTTCAAACCATCCGGAACGACCAGATCCACACTGGAGACACCCTTCCCCTTGTCCAACTGTGTCTGCAAGAGAACACCTATGATCCGCTCTTCTGGAATGGTGCCGTGGGATACTTTCCCTTCTCCCAGGCGAAAAGGCGCAGCGCCGCACCAACTGTTTGCGGCGTACTCTCCTGTGGAAAATACGGATTCCCCAACGGAACTGTCTTCACCACCCCTCAAGGACTTCAAAATCTTGACCTTCGCTGCGATAATACCCAGAGTATCACCATTGATCTGGCTGCCGACGTTTCATCCGCACAAAAAGAAGCTGTCTGGGATTTCTTACAGCGTCTGGCCTGCCGGGAAGATCACCTTCAGGCAGAAGACAACACCGGCCTGAACGAGGCCTTCACAGGCACCGAAACACGCCACGCCTTCTTTCGTGGCAGTCTCTGCGTCATGCTCTTCCTGCTGACTACTATGCAGATCCAAGGAGATATCCGCCGCCAGCTCCACGCCGATACACGGACCATCGGCATTCTCCGCTCCGTAGGCTGCGACGAAAAGACGTTAAAAGCGTCTTACCGCCGCCAAATTACCGTTTCCACCTGCATAGGAAGCCTGCTAACCTTAGTTCTCTATCTGATTGACTTCTCCCCAAGCTTTTTTCCGATTGAATTGCAATGGCTAAACTTCGATGCACCGCTTTTCTGGACACTCCTCCTCGTGCTCTGCGTCACAGCTGCTACCATTGTTGTCAATGATTTCCTGCTGAGAAAAGCCCTGCACCGATTGGTCGGCCGCAGTGTCATGGAGAACATCCGGGAAGAATAACCTCCCCCAATACCCTCTCCCAGGAGAGGGTGGACCGGGCGCAGCCCGGGACGGGAGTGGGGCGGCACACAGCACCAAATCTGTGCCGCCCCTCATCCGTCCCGGCTTCGCCGCGCCACCTTCCCCCAGGGGAAGGTTTTTTACGGGCTTGACGAACCGACATTCTTGTCGTAAAATGTCCTCATCCAAACAAATGATGAGAGGAAACCCATGCTGCTCGCAAAAAAAGTCACCGGAGCTTTTCCGGATATGCCCGCTCTGCGCAAGCTCTATATCAGTGCCTTTCCCGCCAAGGAGCGGGATCCGCTGACGGAGCTGCTGCCTGTTCATCACGATGGCCATGACCTGCTGGCTTTTTACCACGAAGAGGAGTTCTGCGGATTTGCCAGCCTGCTGACCTATAAAACCATCACCCACATCCTCTACATTGCCATCTGCGACCGGTTCCGGGACCACCACTATGGCTCCGAGGCCATGAGGATCCTTTGTTCCCGCTATCCCGGCCACCGGATCCTGGCAGACCTGGAGACTGTAGAGCCGGGAGCGCCAAACCTGGACCAGCGGAAATCCCGGGTCCACTACTACCTGACGGCTGGCTTCCGCAAAACCGATATCGCCTACCGCTGGCAGGATGAGGACTACGTGATCTACGTCCACGGCGGAGACATTACCCTGCCGGAATTTCAAGAATTCTGGGACCATTTTTCCTGATTCTTTTCCCCAGGCCACCGCATAGGATGTTCCATACATCCGAAACAATGAGGTGGTACTATGCTTTCGCAAACAAATCAGGCCCTTGTCCGGGGAACCCTGGCGGCCCTGCCGGAATTTTCCCACGAGACGGGGGGACGGCGCTTCTTTCGCCTGTACCTGGAGACCGCACGGCTCTCCGGAGCGGTGGACCGGCTGCCGGTCATTGCGCCGGAGTCCGTTCTCGGCACCCTGGACCCCAGTGGCGGCGGGAAGGTCACGGTTTCCGGCTCCCTCCGGTCCCACAACCTACGCTCAGAGGACCGGCGGCGGCTGCTGATCTTCCTCTACGCCGACCAGATCGCGGCAGAGGACGGGCCGGACCTGAATGACATCACTCTCCGGGGCAATCTCTGCCGGGAGCCCGTCTACCGCAAGACACCCCTGGGTCGGGAAATCTGCGACATTATGCTGGCCGTGCCCCGGATGGGGCGGCGGGGGGACTACATCCCCTGCATCCTTTGGGGCTCCACCGCCCGCCGGGCCGCCCAGCACCACACCCGGGACTGCCTGACAGTCTTTGGCCGTCTGCAAAGCAGGGTCTATACCAAGCTGACAGAGGCGGGAGCCAAGGAATGCACCGCCTATGAGGTATCCGCCATGGGGATGGAGGAAGAATGACCCTCCCCAGGGAAGGTTTACGAGAAAGGATCTCTTCCTATGAACGCACATTTAGATGATATTCTCCGCATCCTGGAGGAAAAATATCCCCAGTCTCTCTGCGCCCTGCACTACCGCAAGGACTACGAGCTGATGATCGCCGTCCGTCTATCGGCCCAGTGCACCGATGCCCGGGTAAACCAGGTGACCCCGGCCCTCTTCGCCGCCTACCCCACTCTGGAAGCCATGGCGGCGGCACCCATTGCGGATGTGGAGAACTATGTCCGCTCCTGCGGCTTTTATAAGCACAAGGCCCGGGATATTGTGCTGGCCTGCCAGATGCTCCTGCATGACTACGGCGGGAAGGTCCCCGGCACCATGGAGGAGCTCTTAAAGCTCCCCGGAGTGGGACGAAAAACCGCCAACCTGCTGCTGGGGGACATCTACGGCGTGCCCGGCAGCGTGGTCTGCGACACCCACTGTATCCGCATCTGCGGTCGGCTGGGCCTGAGCCAGGGCAAGGAGCCGGAGAAGGTGGAAAAGCAGCTCCGGGCTATCCTGCCGCCGGAAGAAAGCAGCGATTTCTGCCACCGAATCGTCCTGTTTGGCCGTGAGATCTGCACCGCCCGAAATCCCAAGTGCGGCCAGTGCCCATTGGCCCTATTTTGCCCGGAGATGACCGGGCAAAAAGAATGACCCCGTTTCTATCTCACCCCTTGTCCGCATAGGCTGTGGACAAGGGGTGATTTTTTGAAGCGAACAACGAAGCTTGCCCACCGGGCCATGCTGCTGACGGGTGTGAATCTGCTGCTGCGGTTTGCCGGGACGGTCTTCGGAGTCTATCTCTCCCGGCGGATTGGAGAGCAGGGCCTTGGGCTGCTGCAGCTAACCATGTCCGTTGGGAGTCTGGCCATGATTGCCGGCATCGGCGGCATTCGCACCGCCGCCATGTATCTGACGGCAGAGGAGCTGGGGCGCAGGGGCCGCCGGGGAGTAAACCGGGTCCTTTCCGGGTGCCTGCGCTACAGTCTGGTGTGCTCCGCTGCCGTTGGGGGGCTCCTGTGGGTCTTCGCCCCGGCCATTGCCCGGAACTGGATCGGCAACACAGGTATCATCGGTGCCTTACGGCTGTTCTCCTGCTTCTTGCCCATTACCTGCCTCTGCGCCCTGCTGACGGGGTACTTTACAGGGGAAAACCGCATCGGCGTACTGGCGGCGGTAGAGATCGGGGAGCAGGTATTCTCCATGGGCGTTACCGTCCTCTGTCTGGCCCTCTGGGCCGGGTCTGACCCGGAGCGGGCCTGCCGCAGCGTGATCTTCGGCAGCGCCATGGGAAGCCTGCTGACCCTGAGTCTGCTGGGGCTCCTATACCGGCGGGAGAGGAATCCGGTGGATGCCTCCATCCCCATAGGGCGGCGGATCCTCCGGGCTGCTCTGCCCCTGGCTATTGCGGACACCTGCAAAGGCGGCCTCAGCACCCTGGAAAATCTGATGGTGCCCAAGCGGCTGGCACTGGCAACCGCGGACCCTCTGGGGGCCTTTGGCCGGGTCACAGGTATGGTCTTTCCGGTGCTCATGTTTCCCGCCTGCATTCTCTTCGGCCTGTCAGAGCTGCTGATCCCGGAGCTGGCCCGATGCCACTGCGGCGGCGGAGAGAAGCGGATCGCCTATCTGCTCCACCGGAGCCTGAAGCTGTCCCTTCTCTACGGAGTCTGCTTCGGCGGGCTCCTGTTTCTCGGCGGCAATGCCCTGTGCCTAAGGCTCTACAGCAACCCGGAGGCAGGGAATCTTCTGAGACTCTTTGCGCCCCTGGCCCCGATGCTCTACTGCGATGCCATTACCGATGCCATGACCAAAGGCCTGGGCCAGCAGCACATGGCCGTCCGGTTCAACATCCTGACAAACATCCTGGATGTGATCGGGCTCTACTTTCTGCTGCCTGTCTGGGGGCTGAAGGGCTATTTTGTCAGCTTCTTTCTCACCCATGCTCTGAATTTCTTTCTGAGTCTGCGCCACCTGCTGCGCATCACAAAGCAGAACCTCTGTGCCTATATCCCCCTATGGGCTCTGACCTGCGCCATCGCTTCCGTCTGGCTCTGCGGCAAGGTCCCGGAACCGATCCTTTCCTGCGCCGCCTTTGTTCCGGTGTTTTTCAGCAGCCTGTATCTGACGGGGGTGCTGAAGGGCGAGGACCTGCGGTGGCTCCGTAGATTCACACAGGCAAAATAGCCGTTGCCTTTTGGGTGCGTCTAGGGTATAATGAAGAAAACGAACTTGGGGAGGACCTTTTCCATGCGTCTGACTGCCATCCAGGACTATATGCGCCAAAAAAATATGCCCTTTACTTACGTAGAAGACAACGACTGCGGCAGCATCACCTTCAACCATCGGGGTCTCAGCTACCACATCTGGGAATACCCAGCCCCGGAGCGGGGGGCAGAGAGCAACGTCCGCACCGCCGGCCGCAGCGAGGACTTCGAGGGGGACTACGAGGCCCAGATCATAGAAATTCTCCGGGAGTTTTAAACCATGAAGCAGCAAAGAAGCTATGCGCTGGATCTCATCAAGCTCCTGCTCAGCTACGTCATCGCCTTTTTTCACTGCGGCTTGTCCGTCTCTCCGGGGCCTACGGTGACGGTGCAGGTGTTTTTCATTCTCTCCGGCTTTTTTCTCGGAAAGACCTTCTACGAAAGAAAATCGGAGACCTACAGCGCCTGGGACTACACCCTGGACCACGCCAGAAAGATCTATCCCTACTATTTCTTCTCCTGCGCTGTGTTTTTCCTGTATGTCTTCGCCCGGGATGCAGTCTCCCTGATTCTGTCCCCTTCCCTCTCCGGTCTTGGGGCACTGATTCGGAGCATCTACAACCAGATCCCGGACCTGTTGCTGCTGCAAAGCAGTATGTTCTTCCACGACAGCGTCAACTATCCCCTGTGGCAGCTGTCCGCCCTGCTGATCGCCGGATATTTTGTCTTCGCCCTGCTGCGGCAGAAGGAAGCGCTGGCCCGGACCATCCTCTTCCCGGCAGCCATTCTGATGATCCAGAGCCTCCTCTGGTCCGGGGTAGACCTGTGGGAAAACTGGGGGCCCTTCTATATTCCCCTGCTTCGGGCCTTCTCCCCCCTGTGTATTGGAGTACTGACCTACTGCTTTTCCACAACGGCTGTGTATAACCGGCTCCGGAGTCACCGGAAGACCTTTGATATCCTGGGTATTCTATGCCTGGTAAGCCTCTTCGCCTATGCGGACTATCGGAATATCTTCCTGATGACCACTCCCGTGTGGCTTCTCAGCTGCCTGGACCCGGAGAGTCTGCTGTGCCGGATCCTGAATCGGCCCTGCTTCCGGAGGGCTGGAAAGCTGTCCCTGGCCATCTACTGCAGCCACGCTTTCGTCATCCGCATCCTCACCGCGCTGCTGATTCCCAGACTGGAAGGGGCCGGGGTAAGAGTGCCGGATATGATGAAGGGCGGGATGCTCTTCGTTCTGCTGACAGCCTACTCCCTGCTCACCCTCTGGCTGGTGCCGAAGATCTTTCCGGTGAATCGCCGGAGCTCCTCCTGAGCCGTCAGGCGTCTCTCCCACATCCGTCCCGGCGGGGCTGTTAGAAAACGCCCTGTCATTGCGAGCCAGTGCGCGCACTGGCGTGGCAATCCCCAAGATTTTCAGATCGTTCATTCTGTGGTCTTGGCCCTCCCACGCAACCGGGAGATTGCCACGCCAGTGACGTCGGTCACTGGCTCGCAATGACAGCTTCTTTTTGGCTATTTTGACCCATTTGAGACCTTAGTGAGACAATCTCTTTTTCTCTTGACTTTTTTCCTTTCCCCGCATATACTATTTCCAAGGATAAAAGGGAGTAAAGGGTATGCCTAGGCATACTGCTTGTCCTCGTCATCACGGCCACGGGCCCGGGGGCAGGCGGAGAGCTTGAGACTTTTATCACAGTATTTTCGTGCTGTGAAGGAGGTCTTCTTTTTTTACCTCCATACGGCGGAATTGGAGGTAACATATGAACCTACTCACAAACCTGCAAGCTCTCACCTGGCAAATGGTCCTCATGTGGGCCATTGGAGGGCTGCTCATCTACCTGGCCATCGGCAAAAAGATGGAGCCCGGTCTGTTGCTGCCCATGGGCTTCGGAGCCATTCTTGTAAATCTCCCCTTCTCCGGAGCCGTGACCCAGGGACTGGTGGAAGGGCCCCTGAACGTGCTCTTTGCCGCTGGCTTTTCCAATGAGCTTTTCCCCCTGCTGCTCTTCATCGGCATCGGAGCCATGATCGACTTTGGTCCCCTGCTGGAGAAGCCTTGGCTGCTGCTCTTTGGGGCGGCGGCCCAGTTCGGCATTTTCCTGACCCTATGTCTGGCGGGGCTCTTCTTTGACCTGAAGGACGCCGCCTCCATTGCTGTGATCGGAGCCGCCGACGGCCCCACTGCCATCTTCGTGGCCAATACCCTGGGCTCTAAATATCTGGGTGCCATTATGGTGGCCGCCTACAGCTATATGGCCCTGGTTCCCATCGTTCAGCCCCCGGTGATCCGGCTGGTGACCACAAAAAAAGAGCGGCTTATCCGCATGCCCTACACCAAGGGCAATGTGAGTAAGCTCACTCGCATTCTCTTTCCCATTATCGTCACCATCGTATCCGGTCTGGCCGCACCGGCCAGCGTGGCATTGGTAGGCTTTCTCATGTTCGGAAACCTGCTGCGGGAGTGCGGCGTGCTGGACTCCCTGAGCCAAACCGCCCAGACGGCCCTGGCAAACCTGATCACCATCATCCTGGGCCTCACCGTAGCCTGCCAGATGACGGCGGAGCAATTCGTCCGGCCGGACACTTTGCTGATCCTGGCCCTGGGCCTGGTGGCCTTCGTGGGTGACACCGTAGGCGGCGTGCTCTTCGCCAAGCTCCTGAATCTGTTCCTCCCCGAAGGGAAAAAGGTGAACCCCATGATCGGAGCCGCCGGTATCTCCGCCTTCCCCATGAGCGGCCGGGTGGTGAACCAGATGGGCCTGAAGGAGGACAATCAGAATTTCCTGCTGATGTATTCCATCAGCGTCAACGTCTCCGGTCAGATCGCCTCTGTGGTAGCCGGCGGCCTGATTCTGGCTCTCATGGGCCGGTAAGGAGGTGGAAACAATGCTGGAATCCTTCTCCGTGACCCTGCCTATGCTGGGCAAAGGGATGCTGGGCGTTTTCGCTGTCATCGGTATTCTCGTGATCGCCGTAGCGGTTTTGAACAAACTCAGCAAATAACTCAAAAAGCGGGCGGCGGATCGCCGCCCCAGCCGTCACACCCCAACGGTAGCCAGATAATAGATGACCCCATACACCACCGAGGCGCTGAGGCCGTAGACAATGACAGGCCCGGCAATGGTGAACATCTTGGCCCCCACCCCCAGGATGAAGCCCTCGGTCCTGAACTCCACCGCCGGAGCGGAGATGGCGTTGGCAAAGCCCGTAATGGGCACCAACGTCCCCGCTCCGGCGGCTTTTGCAATGTCATCGTAAAGGCTCAGCCCCGTCAGCAGGGCCGACAGAGCCACCAGTGTCATAGAGGCCGCTGTGGCGGCGCTCTGCTTGTCCAGCGCGGATGCGTACAGTTCCGTCAGCCCTTGGCCCAGGGTGCAGATCAGACCCCCCACCAGAAAGGCCAGCAGACAGTCCTTCCCCACCGGCGACGGAGGACTGATCTGCTTCACCAGCTTGGCATATTGCTTTTGCGTCATCATGATCCCTCCCGGAGGGTAGTATTTCCAAAATTCCGGGAAAAGATACGGGGTTATCCGTTTCTATGAGTCAGCCGATACAGTCCGTATCCCATGGATGCCCCCAGCACATTCAGCATCAGATCGTCTATGTCGCAGGTGCCCACCATCAGCACCAGCTGGGTCAGCTCCACCACAGCGACAATGATCGTGACAGACAAAAATGTGACCCAGAATTTCCGCAGCCGTGGGCAAAGATCCGGAAGAAAATACCCAAGCGGCACAAAAAGGAAAATATTCCCCAGCAAATTTCTTAGGGCAGCACGCACAAAATAGGGCCGCACCGGCGGCACCAGCAGCCGCCCAAACAGACGGATGGTGCGAAAGGGCATGACATTCAGGTGGGTACTCAGATACTCCCCAAAGGGAATGGCCCGGGGATTTGGCCACCGACCGAAGAGCAGCCACAGCATGCAGGCACAATAAAGCCCAAACAAAAAGCTCCTGCGGAGCCTGGACGAACGTTCCATGCCGCCCTCCTTTCTAAAAACAGACCCGCCCATTATATCAGCCCCAGGTAAAAAAGGCAAGCGCTCAATGGACCGTGGGCTAAATTTTCCCTGGATTTTGCGAAAGTTTTTCTTGACAACAGTTCTCTCCCGTGCTATAATACCGCCTGTAGTGACGAGCGTCACTTGATTGAACGGGCCTTTAGCTCAGTTGGTCAGAGCCTCCGGCTCATAACCGGATAGTCCCGGGTTCGAGTCCCTGAAGGCCCACCACAAGTTAAGGGTTTCATTCCTTTTACATAATATACACATAGGGGTATAGCTCAATTGGTAGAGCGGCGGTCTCCAAAACCGTAGGCTCAGGGTTCAAGTCCTTGTGCCCCTGCCACAACAGAAAGTCGTCCAGTTTAGGACGACTTTCTTGTTATATATAAACAAAACCCAGGGATAACGAAACAGTCGTTCGAGGACATTCATTTGTGTTTCCCTCCCTTTCCCGGTCAATCTGTAATTCTGTATTCAAACGACGGGCTAATTTTTGTAACATACGATCATTATCAAACTTTTTCAGAAATCGTGTAAACGTGTAAAGAGGTGTGAAAATGGACTATTATGCATATACATTGGTAACAGATAATCCCATTGTTGTTGACTTTTCTGGATGCAAATATCTGGATGATCTACATGAACGCATCCGAAAAAGTTTCGGATTTCCAGCGTGCTGCGGAAAAAACTGGGATGCAGTTTGGGATTGCATCGATGGATACTTTGATGAGAATGAGAGCAGGACAATTCAGATAAAGGGTTTCCAGTCGATGCCAAAAGAATTACAGGAATACTGTAAACCAATGTGGGATATCTTTTCCGATTTACAGAAGGAATGCAGAAACGTTATTGTGTGTCGTGAATCATAAATAAACTGAGTGGCCTGAGAGGATGGAATGGGTGTTTTCGCCACCCACTCCATCCTTTATATTTTGCTTGCATTTTGTACATAATAATGCTATAATAATGACATGAAAGGAGGTGGCACTATGCCACAAATTCGCCCAATCACTGACCTTCGGAATACGACTGAAATTTCTGACATCTGCCACGCCAAACGGGAGCCTGTTTTTATCACGAAAAACGGCTACGGCGATCTGGTCATTATGAGCATGGAAGCCTATGAAGATCTGATTGACACAGCCTCCATCGATGCTGCCATTGGGAGAGCGGAATCCGAGTATGCCAGAACCCACGAATCCCAGGATGCCCGCACCGCTCTGGCTTCCCTGCGGAGGAAGCATTTTGGATAGATACGAAGTTCGCTTGATGAATCAGGCTGTGCGGGACTTGGATGACATTTACGCCTATATTGCGGGGAATCTGCTGGAACCGGGTGTTGCCGCAGAAATGGTAGATGCCTTGGAATCTGAAATCCTATCCCTGGAATATCTGCCATACCGTTGTTCAGAGCGCCGTACCGGCTCCTTCGCAAACAGCGGATACCGGCAGCTCATGGTCAAAAACTACATTGTGATTTACCGCATTGATGAAGCAAACAAGCAGGTCCTTATTGCGACTGTGCGTTACGCCAGAAGTTCATTCTGAGCAAGGGGCTGTCTCCAAACGATTTTTCAAAATCGTTCGAGGCAGCCCCTTACTTTTTCCTGTAATTTTTAGCATTTCTAAATCGGAAAAGTTTGATTTTTACCAACCGATATTTTTACCGTTTTGAATCATGTGAGGTTCCAGTCCGTCCAATCGGACCGCTCCCAAGGCCGGTTTGTTAATCCCACATCAGTCTGGGAACAGAATACGGCAATCCGTATTCCGTCTGATAAGTTATGCGGTTCCCTACATATTGGAAATTCCCATTTTCCAGTGGCCTGACGGTCACTTCATGCGCAAACAGGCAATCCATTTTTAGATCTGTGGAAAGCATTTGGACGGTCAGCGTCATTGTTCCGTCCGGATTCATGACATAAGCCGTAACTTCTGGCTCGATATTGTAATACCATATTTTAACAAAATCGTTTGTGTTCAATGGCCTCCAAGGGTAGTAGTCACCTTCAGCATGATATTGTGCAAGTGATCGGAAGGTTTCTATGTCAATGTTATAGTAGGGTAAGACGATTTCTTCAAATTCGTTGGCGGGTATGGCATAGCTGCTTTTGTCTTTGAGAACGGTATAATGATCGGCAAGGAACTGCCTTCCATGATGTGCATAGTATAGATATTCAAACTGATCGTTAAAGCTGAGATTTCCCCAATTTCCTTCCTGCCAATCAATGAGGAAAATATTGGTGGCAATGTAGCCAGCAGGATAGATATAGCGAAAAGCAAGATCAAATAGTTCCGTATTCGGAGCAACAAGTCGAATCAGGCAAAAATCTGGATAGTGTTTATCATTTGCAGGATAGATCCTGTAATAGAAATTACCTTTCTCTGTGAGTGCCCAATCCTTGATTTCGTGACATTCATAATACGGCTCTTTTATCTCATCCGGGTAATACGTCATACTGTAAACAAAAGCGCCGGATTCGTCATATGTGAATAGTCTATATGATAAGCCCCCCGATTTTAAAATGGTGATAACCTCTTGTTCGGTATCTTTGTTCTGCTGTACGGCATCCCAAAATACATAGAACCTTTCGGATGTGGTCAAATATTCCGGGTAAGGTTCGTTTGTATCCATTACATCATATCCTGCATCATAAAGCAGGTTCTCTATGGAATCGATACTGCTTTGGGACAAGTAGGAATCATCCCATGGACTGTCTGGAACTGTTTTCTCGGCAGACTCATATAGTGCATGGTACAAAGATTCGATTTCTTTACACCGGACTTCAAGACGGTCAAATATAGGGTCATCAATCGGAGCGTTATGATGGCTTCCATTTGTGGTTGCCGGAGCTGTATCCGCTTCTGTGGCGGCAATCGTATCTTTTGACAGAAAACTTGGCTTCTGGTTTTCAGTTCTGCTCCCGCAAGCATATAGTCCGATAATCAGTGCAAAAAGAACTACAGTAATTTTAAGATATTTCATGAATTTGGACTCCTTTTTCTCCGAATTCAGTAACGGTTTCTTCTGTAACAGGGATGATGCAAAAGTGTTCCCAATCGCCGATGGCGAAGTAGGGATACACACCGATTCCTTCCCGATAGAATAAGGCGAAGGGGACAGCATTTTTGCTGAACCACTCGTCACTGGAAAAAACATTCTGATTTCCCAGCGCAACGATCTCTGCGCATAGGTCCATAATACGCGCATCAGACAAGTCCGGAAAGAATACTTTCATCGTGTAATAACACATCTCCTTGTATTGCTCGAACCCAGATTGCGTAAAGCTATGCTCGTCAAAATTAACGGTGATTTGTTGTATGTAGTCATCATTTGTCGGTACATATACCGTGATCGTAGGCAGTGAATATACATGCTCATCCTCAGTGAAGGAGTAACATTTTGTTTCGTATTCGGAATGGATTGCAGAATCGTAGGTAAAACACTGCCACTGGGATACCGGGGGTAACAAACTGCGGCAATAGTCAACTTTATAATAACTGTTATAGCTTTCCACGTAGTCGCTGGTGGAGATCGTAAAGACTAACTCATTTTTTCGATTTTCCATGACCTGTATATCCAAAGCACCGTTTTCCACCTGTGACGCGGTTGACTCGGCTTCGTTATCCAAAGTCAGCCGCCCGGATGCAGACCCGAAGGGCCACACCGGCTCTCCAATTTCAATGAGCGTTAATTCATACTTTCCGTCTGGGGAAACGGATGTATCCCGTATTGTTTTCCTGTGGTCCACTGCATAGCGGAAGCATCCTATAAGCAGAATATTCATTCCAATGACCACGCAGATAGCAAAAAGCGCAATCCGAATATGTTTTTTCATGTATCTTGCTCCCATGTCAAATACCGATTTTGCTGTAATCAAAAGATGCCTGAAGTTCTTCGTTATTCACCTTCATCATCGTCATTTGGCCAAGATGAGATCATGTGAATATCACCGGTATCCATATCCATTGCCATATTGTTGCCCATTCTCATCATAAGGTCACCGTCAGAATCCATTGCCATATTATCTGAAATCGAAAAAGCAAAATCTCCGTCTTCAAAGTCAAAAAAATGTTTTCCCATCAGAATATCTCCTTATCTGAAGTATTTGTAATAGATTTCATTGACCGCTTCAACATATACGATAAAAGAAGGATGCGTGTTGTCTTGGCGAGAAAGATACATGTTCTTCAACTCAACATACCTATCTCTGGCCTTTTGCCATAGTCCCTCTGCTTTTATTGCATCGGCTTTTTCCTTTACATTGTGAGATTTGGGGACTTCATTCCATGTGTATTGATCGCAGCCAAAACAGAAAGCGTTTTTATTATGAATGAGTCTCATATAATCTCCGTTGCAATTTTTAGTTAGAATTGCAACATCGAAGCTGAATTCAACATTATTGGGCGAATCATTGAAATGTAAAAGCGTGGTTAAGCAGGATCTTGAATCCATAGCATCCGAAAAGAAATCCTTTCTCTCAGCCTTATTAAGCGCATTCCGAACTGTATCTTTTAGTAGCCGTAAGTCTTTCCAATATCTTTCGTCCGCTTTTATGACAACGAGGTTGTAGTCAAGATCGTAAGGTCCATTCCCATTCCTTGTTATCAAGTTTTTTGCACCGCTTCCGACAAGCGAAAACTGAGCAGTAATATTCTTACTCTTTAGTATCTCACAAGTTCTAGTAAGAACGGAGGAGCAATCGGAACGATATCGCTTTGCTTCGGATTCACAAACAATTTCATAAGCCATAACATTCTCCTTTTTTCTCCCACGCCGCCCATTTATAATCTAGCATAAATCAGGTTATTGTACTCCTAATTATAGCGTTGTCAAGATAGAATTTCAATTTTTATAATAAATCTCGAAAAAACTCGAATAATCATAGGAGAATGCCTGAAATTTCTCTGTCCCTCGGCTTCCTTCCGGGTGGCTCATCGCCCTCATCGGGTTCGAGGGGGTGATGCCGGAAATATCGGGCCGCCTGAACGTTTCAGGCGGCCCTTCTGGCTTTTTGAAACTGCCGCTCAGTCCACAGCTCCATCGTCATGGGCAGCAGGCACAGGGCTGCATAGCCCAGGGCGGTGACGGCACTGAGTCCCGTCAGAGGCTTCCAGAGGATCCGGGGATCATACCACATGGTTCCCGCTCCCAGGATCGCCGCCATGGCGGTGAGGGTCATCAGCGTGCACAATGTCACGGCAAAGGCCCGGTCCCGGTTGTCGAAGCGGTAGATTGAAAAGGCCGTTCTCCCCCGAAGAAGGCTTCCCCGAGAGCGCATGGAATCAGACTCCAAGGCCAAGGCGGAGATCATCCAGCTGATCAGCATGGAGAAGATCCGCAGGCAGTTTACGCACCGCCGAATCACATTCCCCTGGCCTGTCCCCCGGCCAATGCCCTTCTGGGCCAGGCCTATGCGTCTGGCCTCCAAGGAAATCCGAGGGATGAAGCGGAGCAGGGTGGTGAGGGCCAGGGAGAGCCTGGGGCTCACCCTGCCAAAGAGATAGACCACCTTGTCCGCAGAGATCACCTGAAACATGGCCTCCAGCCACATGGCTGTAATGGCAGCCCGTGCCCAGATGACAAGGCCAAAGACGAAGCTCTCCACCGTCAGGTCGTTTCCCAGGAAGTTCTTTCCCAGCACCGTCACACCGAAGTGATGATAGGTGCTGTAGTACAAAGCAAACAGAAGCCCCGCCGGAATGAGGCAGAGGTTGAAGGCCGCCCCCCGGCGGCCCCGGCGCTTGACACTGTAGGCGAAGGCGCAGCCATAGCCCAGCCCCAGAAACACGGGATGGGTGAATCCCGCTCCTGCCGCCAGGACCGCAGCGAAGAACAGGAAATTCACTGCCGGGTGGCAGCTCTCAAAGCCCATCGTCTTCCTCCATGCCGTACAGGACCTTCACCCGGTCCAGCTTTTCCAGCAAGGGGTTGCCAAAGAGGACCATAGTCAGGGCGGTGCATAGGCCCTGACTGACGTTCACCGGGAGGCCGGAGAGAAAGATGGGCCACACTGTCTTGGCGGTAAGCCTGGGCAGGGTCAGAAAGATGGTGCAGGTGTCCAGCAGCGGCCCTACAAAGCACACACAGGTGAGAAAGCCGAAGGCGGCCATGACCCAGCGGTTTTTCGGCAGCCGGCCCTTGGCGAAAAGGAACCCTGCCAGCATGCCGCCAGCCCCGTAGGCAAACATTTGCCACGGGGTGTAGGCGCCCTGCCCGTAGAAGAAGTTGCTGGCAAAAGCAGAGACAGCCCCCACCAGAAATCCCGCCTCCGGCCCGAAAGCCATGCCCGACAGCATGATAATGGCAAAAATCGCCTTGAAGCTGGGAATCGGGATCACCACCCGGGCTGCCACTGCCAAAGCGGACAGCACCGCCAGCACCACCAGCTCTCTGGCCTGGGGTTTTCGGCTCTCGAAAGCCAGAAAAAAGGGCACCAGCAGCTCGATGATGATCAGGGTACTGGTCAGATAGTAGGCTCGGCCCGTAAGCCGAAGTCCGAAGATCAGCGTTGCCGGGATCACCAGCAAGAAATCCATGAGCATTGCGATCCGGGATCTTTTCATGTCCGGTCCTCCTTGTTTTCTTTGTAGAGGGCCACCACATCCTCCGCCGTCACGGCGTAGTCAAACAGATGGCGGCTCATCCGGCGGGCGGCGGTGGTATAGAAGCTGTTGCCGCCGAAGAATCGCCGAGGGGTATCTGTGGTGAGGATCTGTCCATCGAAGAACATGCTTACCCGGTCTGCATACCGGGCGCAGAACTCCACATCGTGAGAAACCATCAGGATCGTGATGCCCTTCCCCTTCAGATCCATGAGGATCTTTGCAAAGGTCTCTTTAAAGAAGCTGTCAATGCCCTTGGTGGGCTCGTCCAGCAGCAGGAGCCCGGGGTTTGTCAGCAGGACTTTGGCCAGAGCCCCCCGCTGCTGCTCGCCGCCGGAAAGGTCGTAGGGATGCCGGTCCAGAAGGGCAGACACCTGGCACAGCTCCGCTATGTCTTCCAGGGCTTTCTTGTCCTTGGTCATCTCCTCCAGATCCTCCCGGAGGGTTTTTTTAACGAACAGGCTTTTGGGGTCCTGGGGAAGCATCGCCAGGCAGCCGTTAAAAAGCTCTCCCGTCCTGTATTTCTCCACAGGTTTTCCAAAGAGGGTGATTTTCCCCCGGTAGGGCCTGCAAATACCGGATATCGCCTTGAGCGTGGTGGATTTTCCCGCACCGTTGCCTCCCAGGATGGCGCAGAGGCTCCCGGCAGGGACCTCCAGGCTGACTCCCCGGAGAATATCCAGGCTGTCCTTCTCGTAGCGGAACCAGAGTTCCCGGAGCTCTAGTGCCGGATTTTCCACTTCCTCCGGAAGCGCCTCCACTGGGATGGCCTTCTTTTTGGGCTCCTCCGGGAATTCCCGGCTCAGCCAGCTCCGGCCCTGGCGGACTGTCAGGGGGCTCTCCCCGGCAGCACCGGCCTCATAGAATACTCTTACCGGGGTAGGCATGGCGGAGAACATGGGGTTCTTCCCTTCAAAGAGCAGCTGGCCCACCTTCGCCGGGACATCATCCGCCAGGATGCGGCCCTCTTCCATCACCACCGCCCGGTCCGCATAGGGAAAGATATCCTCCAGGCGGTGCTCGGTGATGATGACGGTAGTGCCCAGCTCCGCATTGATCTTCCGGATGGTATTCAAAAAATCCGAGGCGGCGATGGGATCCAGCTGGCTGGTGGGCTCATCCAGAATCAGAGCCTCTGGCTGCATGGCCATAATGGAGGCCAGGTTTAATAGCTGCTTCTGGCCTCCGGAGAGGGTCGCTACATCCCGGTGGAACCAGTCCTGGATGCCGAAATAGCAGGCCATTTCCGCCACCCGGCTGCGCATGGTCTTCTGGTCGCAGCCCAGGCTCTCCAAGCCGAAGGCCAACTCGTGCCAGACCTTGTCGGTGACGATCTGGTCATCGGGGTTCTGCATAACGAAGCCGATTTTTCCCGCCTGGTCCCGGTCCGGCACCTCTTTGAGCGGAACGCCGTGAAAGAGCACCTGTCCCCCGCTCTTCCCACTGGGAGTCAGCACCGTTTTCAGGTGCCGCAGAAGGGTGCTTTTCCCGCTGCCGGAGGCACCGCAGAGCACCAGAAATTCTCCCTGGGCAACGGAGAGGTTGATATGCTCCAGAGAGTGCTTCCCCTTGGAGGAAGCGTAAGAAAAGGTCAGATCCTGGATCTCGAAATGTGCCACTGCAGGGCCTCCTTTATGTGTAATACCGTAGGAATGAAAAGATAGGCCCCGTAGAAAGCCAGGGCAAGAAAATTTCTCCCCCGTAAAGGGGCAATGTCCATCACCGGGGTGAATTCCGCTTTTCGCGTCCCCAGCAGCAGCGTCAGCAGGAGCAGCACCGGCAGCAAAATCAGAAGCACCCGGTCCTCCCCCGTCAGGCAATAGATCATGAAGCTGGAGCGCTTCCCCGTGCCATAGCCCCGGGAGCGCATGGAGTCTGCCGCAGCAACGCTCCCCTCCAGCGCCCAGGAGGTCAGGGCCCCCAGGGCGGCAAAGCCATCCTTCAGTTTTTCCTTGGTGTCTCCATTGGTGCCCCGGCCAATGGACCGCCGGGCCCCCAGGATCTGATCTGCCTTGCGCAAAAGGTTCGGGATCATCCGCAGGACCATAACGAGGAGCAGGGACAGCGATGGGATTAGGTTGCCAAAGAGGCTCGTAAACTTGTCGCTGGTGAGAACCGCGTTATAGCAGCCAAACCACAGAAGCATCTGCAAAAACACGCCCCCAATGGCAAGGCCGTATAACAGAGCCTCCAGAGTATAGGGCCGCCCGAAGCAGGTCAGCAGCACGTGCTCCCCGTAGGTATTGAAAAGCGGATTGAGAAAAATCAAAATCAGGCAGATGGGCAGCATCCCGGCAATGCCCCCAAGTCCCTTCCGCCCGTGGAGAAGCAGATAATAGGCGCAGCCGCAGACAATGCCCAGCCCCACATAGGCCGGATGCTGGATCACCACGGCGCAGCCAATGGCCCCCAGGAAGAACAGAAAGTTCACCGCCGGGTGCCGCTTGGAAAAGGCGTCCATCTCCATACTAGTCGCCCATCCAGGTTTCGCCCACGTCCGTTCCCAGCCCAACGCAGGTGTAGCACCAGACGATGTCATCCCCCGGCTTCAGGGTGTAGGCGGAGCAGCCGTAATTGGGGAACCACTCGTTGACCTTGTACATCCAGCCGGATTCCGGGCCGCAGTCGAACTCATACAGATGGTTGATACCCTCTACGTAATAGCTGTCGTACATGGGGGTCCAACTGCTCTCCATCTGGATATCCGCCGCCTGGGTCACCTTCTGCAAAACCTGGTAGACAGTATCTCCCTGGGCAAAGGACACGGTGGTCTTGGGCAGGATCACCCCATCGGCAGGCACAAAGGGGGCCTTCTCTTCGTTCAGGCTGTCCTGATTGTCCAGGATGGTATCGCAGACGATGGTGACGGTGCAGGTATCCTGGCCAGGCTCCGTCAGCGTATTTCCGGGGATGGCCGTGATTTTGTACTGGGACCCCAGGCCCGTGTCCGAATGGCCTTTCAGCAGCACCGCCGTCACCACGCCGCCAATGGCAATGGCCAGAATCAGCAGGACCATGATCAGGTTGGCTGTTTTTTTCTTGTTCATGTGTTGCCTCCCTATTCTCTTCGCTTATCCCCCTGGGGGGATAAGCGGACCTAAGGTGGATGCGGGGCGATACATAGTCGGTTCCGCGCACCGCCCCACACCCGTCCCGGCTGCGCCGGTCCACCCTCTCCCAGGAGAGGGTTTTTACTTCTTTTTCCGTCTTCCCATGACCATGCCAAGTCCGAAGAACGCCGCGGCAGTTATCACCAGCGTCCAGCCAGGGATACCGGACACAGCTTGAGGGGCCTTTTCCGCAGTCTTTGCCAGGTTGGTCTTTGCCTCTTCCTTCGGATCCCCGCCTTTGTCCAGGATGTCCGTCATGTCATAGAGGCTGGTCTTTCCCTCCAGGAATCGGAAGTAGGCAGTCAGCGCGTAATAGCCCTGCTCCGTGGCCATGCCGTCCCGCTCTCCCTCCAGCACATGGCGGAAACCGCCGCCAGGAAGGGCAAAGGTCAGGAGTGCGTCAATGGCGGAGCCGCCGGGTTTTACGAATCGCTCATCGCTGTCCCCGTCGATGCCCAGAGCAGACAGGGCCGTGACCACCTGGGCAATGGACTCGCTGGTGGGGGTGAGTCCAGCGCCGCTGCCATAGGTGCTGAAGGAGCCGTCCGCATTCTGCATCTGGCTGAGCCGGGTCAAGGCCATGTCCACCGCCTGAGCCACCCGGCCGTCGCTTTCCACGTAGGGTGCCAGGGCCTGGAGGGCCATGCCAGTCATGTCCGAGTCCGCCTTGTCGCCGGAGACGGCCCAGCCGCCGTCAGAGGTCTGGGAAGACAGTATGGTATCCACCAGCGCCGCCCGGCTGGCTGTGGCCCCTTGGGCCACAGGGTAATTGCCGCTGTCCAGAGCCAGCAGGGCCCAGATGGGGCCATTATTGCCCTGGTAGCAGACAAAGTCCAAATCCCCCAGCCCCTCCAGCAGTTTGCCCTTTTCTACCTGAGTCATGTCCTTGCCCAGGGCCGTAAGGGCCAGAATCATCCGGGAATTGTCCGTGGATTTGGCCTTGTGGAGCCGTCCGTTCTGGTCCATGGCCCCTTCGATATACTTCAAAGCCGCCTGATAGTAGTCCTCCGCTCCGGGCACCCTTCGTCCGGACCGGGCCAGGCCAAGGACCATCCACTCGCCGCCGATAGAGCCGACAGCGGGTGTGCCCAGCTTCTCCATATAGTCCCCGGTGGATTTGTAAACCTCTGATACCTTGCTGAGGGAGCTCTGGATCTTCTGGGTCTTTTCCGTCTGCTCCAGCACATCGATGTTGTCCACCAGCAGCTTCTGGAGCTCCGTCAGGGCATCATAGGCTGCCCGGGCTTCCGTCAGTGCCGCCTTCAGGTCCTCGGCAAAGGCCAGACGGTCAATCAGCTCCATGACGGCCAATGCTTTCTGCTTGTCCTGGGCAGTGGCCACCAGCTTGGCGTAGTCCCGCCGGGCCTTCTGTAGGGTCTCCAGCTTGGTGACCAGCCGCTGTTCCGCCTCGGTCAGGGCCTGATAGGCCTGCCATGCCGCCTCGATGGCGGCATGGCTCTCTTCCGTCACCGGGGAGGCAATGGCCTGGATCAAAGCATCCACCCGCTCCGCCGCCGCTTTCAGCGCCTCCTGCCGGAGATTTTCGTAGGTTTTTTCCGCACTTTCCAGAGTCTCCAGCTTGGTGACTTTCTTTTTCTGGTCCATGGTCAGGGCGTTATAGGCCCTCCGGGCCCCATCGATCCGGTCCTTGCAGTCCTGGGTATAGGTGACGGCCCCGATCTTCTCGATAAGGGCATCCACCTTCCCTGCCGGGGTGACACCAGTAGGTTCCAGCCCATAGTTGATGCCGCCCTCTTCATAGGTATAGTCATCGGTGTAGTGCAGGATAATTTCGTCCCCGTCGCTGACATACCGGGCGGACACGCCCACCTCCGGGTGGGTGCCGTTCAGGGTGTACATCCAGCCGGAATTGGGGCCGTTATCGAATTCGCCCAGGCCGTTCACCGACCGGATATAGACGGTACCGTACTGGTTGTTGTCGCTGGCATCTGCGTGGAGGCCCTCCCGGTCCATAAGCCGTTTCAAAACATCCCACACGGTGTCGGCGGTGTTTGCCTCGAAGTAGCTGACACTGGCCCAGGTCCGCAGGCCCCCCCGAGCCATACCGTGGGGGCTGGATATTTCACCGTGTTCGCTGTCCCCCAGAATGGCCACAGACACATAGATGGTACTGGACTTGGGCTTCACTGTCACCTTGATATTGGCGCTGGCATCCTCATAGCGGATGCGCAGGATCTGGTCCCCGATCTGATTTTCATCGTAGCCCGTGACCTTCGCATCCTCCAGAGAAACCTCTGTCCGCTCTCCGTCGCTCCACACCGCCTCGATGAGGATGCCCGTCAGGTCCAGCGCATCTCCCAGGGTGTAGGTGGTCCGATAGCTGCCGGAGATTTCCAGCCACTCTATGGTGCGCTCAGAAATACCGTTCGTGCGGCACAGTTTCTCCTTGTCCGCCCCCAGGGGATCATCGTCCCGGTTGTGGTTGGTCTTCTGCAATGCCCGGTTGTCGCCGGTTTTTGTCTGGCCGATGGAGCTCAGCTCCACATAGGTCCGAAGCTTGGTGCAGTTGATGTCGTCTAAGGAATCCTTGGAGGTGTCATAATAGTAGGTCCCGCCGTGGAAGCCCCGCTTTACGGCGCTGGTGTCCACATGGGCCACAGCCCCAATGCCTTTTTTGGCGTTTTCGTAATAGTTGCCGCTGATCTCATTGTACCGGTTCAGAGACTGCATGAAGCCGATGATACCGCCCACATAGTCCCCGTCCCCGGAGACGCTGCCAACGGATTCATTCTTTCGGATGCAGCCGGTGCCGTTGTACCAGGTCTGCTGGACGCAGGCCTCCGCTCCCAGGATGCCGCCTACGGCGTTGCCTCCATGGACGGTGCCCTCGAAACGGCAGTTCAGGATATTGGGGGTCCGGGCATTGGGGGCCGTGACCAACTTCCAGCCGGTACCGGCGTAGCCGCCTCCCAGGATGCCGCCTACATAATTGCCGTCTGCCTCTACGGTGCCGTCGAAGGTGCAGTCCTCGATCCGGCAGTCTGACATGGACTGGCCCTGGTTGCCCACCAGGCCTCCTACCCAGCTGCCGCCGCGGACCGTGGCAGAACTCTTGCAGTTCTTGACGAAGCCGTTGAACTCCCCGGCGAAGGAGCCGATGTGGTCTTCCCCGCCCTCATAGCCGATGGTAACGCCGGACTCTACGGTGCAGTCCGTGATATACACCGGGTTCATGCTGGAGGCATAGCCGCCGATGAAGCCGGAATAGAGGGTCTGGGTCCCGGAAACCAGGGTCACCCGGTCAAATTTTGCAGAAAACACATTGGCATTGTCTACCTTGTAGATGCTGACCAGACCGTAGTCCGCAATCTGGGGGCCGTAAACCTCCAGGTCGTGGATGGTGGCCTCCCGGGTCCGGGTGAAGACCGCGCTGCTGCCCTCCGGCAGGGTCAGGCGGTATCCATGGCCGTCAAAGTCTCCGCAAAAGGGCTTTTCCTCGCTGCCCAGGCCGGACCAGCTGTCCGCAATGGTGATATCTGCCTCCATCCGGCAGCAGTCGCCCTTTTGGAACACCTCGGACTCCACCCATTTGTCCAGCAACTCCATATCCTGCTGGCTATAGAGCCGGTAGGGGTCCGACGAAGTGCCGGAGCCTGACAGGATCTCCAGCACCTGGATGGGAACGGTCAGGGTCAATCCTTCGCAGCGGACCGTGATCTCCGTCTGGTCCTGGGTCAGCGGCCCTTCCGGCTCGAAGGTCAGATTTTCCAGGGCAACCGCACTTTCGGAACCGTTGTCCAGAATGACCTTGACCTCCAGCCCGGTGGGGTCAAAAACCTCCCCGATTCGGTAGGAGGTTTTGCCGGGTGCCGTTACCAGCTCCAGCCGGACCGGCTTCGGTGGGGTTTTCCGCAGAGCCACAGTGTATTCCGTTTCCGAGCTTCCCAGGCCCACTTTGAGCGAAAGGGTCCCCAGGCCGTTTTCGTCCCACTGGGGGGTGCAGGTGATTTCCGCCCCGGCGGTAATCGCCTCGCCGTCCAGCGTCAGTGCCGCATCAGAAACCGTAGGCTTGGCAGTCAGGCGCAGGCTTCCATCCCCCACCGGGTTCTCGACGGTGTATTCCAAGGTGTCCCGCTGGAAGTTCAGACTCAAGTCCGTTCCATCCTGGTCCTGAAGAGACAGGCTCTTCAGGGTGGCCTGCCGGAGAATATTCACCCGGTAAGTTTCCTCCGTTTGTCCCTCAGGGCCTAAGCAGATGGAGAGGGTGTTCCCCTCCAGGCTGTCTTTCTGGATAATGTCGGGGAAGTTCTTGCCATTGGGGGACCCGGAGGTGATCTTCTGGTCTCCTTCCCTCCACCTGGCCTCGATGACGGTACCTCTTGGGGCATCCTCCGCCAAGGTCGCAAAGACAAACAGATCGCTGGTCCCCTCATAGTCCTTCATAATCAGAGTATAGTCCGTCTCCTCCGGCGAAAACTCCGGATCCAGCGGTCTTTCCGCAGAAGTCGCCTTTCTTTCCTCCCGGAAGCACAGCTTTGCCAGCCGGGCGGGCTCTTCTGTCAGTTCTTCCTCTGCCAGCTCCTCCTCTACCAGTTCCTCTACCGGCAGCTCCTTTTCCATGGGTTCTGCCGAAACAGGCAATGCGCCGAGCACCAGCAGCACCGCCATGATAAAGCTCAAAAGTCTCTTCATATGCTTCCCTCACTACAAAAAAAGCGCCGGCAAAAGCCGACGCGACCGAACTTCTCGCTATCCCTATACTCCCGTCCCTCACCGCAGCCACGGTGCCCTAGGGGCTCGATCATGGCCGACATTCTGGCTCGTGTTTTCAGGCGGGTTTCGCCAGCGCCTGTGCCTCGCCTTCCCAGTTTCCCAGTGACCGGATCGCTCCGAAAGGGCACAGACTCAACACCTACAGCAACGGGGTATGCTCCGGACTTGGACCGGATTTCCTAATCACCGCACCTGCCCAAAAGGAGGCAGCCCGGGTGGGTGACGCCATGCAGCTTATGTTGTTCCGTAGGCCAAAAAATTGGGCCTACCTAGGTTGATTATACCATAGGCAGGCCCAAAGTCAATCTTTTTTTATCGATTTATGAGTTCTTCCGCAATGGCAAACAGGGCATTTGTATCTTCCGCTCCGGAAAGGTCCATGATGATGTAAGTAATGCCATTCTGGTTCCATCGGAGGAAGGTCACCGTATTGCGCTCCACCTGATCGGCACCATAGGAAATGTAGTTGCCAGGAATGTTCCCCCAAGCCTCCTCCTCGGCGCTGAGCTGATAGTCCCCGGGGACCAGCAGATAGTTGTCCCGGTAGCAGGTAACGGTGGCACTCCCAATGGCACGTACCTCGGCAGCAGGTCTGGGGTCCGGCTGCAGCTCTTCCCGCTGGGCACTGGCAGAGATATACACCTCTCCTCCCGTCCCATTGCGATAGCAAAGGGACACATCGGCATAGGTAAAGGCCCTTTCCCCGTTGTCGTCCGTAGCCTCTACCGTAGCTACATCGGCATCTTGGAAGGTATAACCGTTGGAAAATTCTTCCGGCGGATCGATCTTGAGGCCGGAGAGCTTCCGGATCTTCTCCATGTCGGAATAGCTCTCGAACACCCGAGAACCGGAACTTGTCAGGCTGTAGCCCCGGAAAAAATCCGTGGCGTAAGCCGTGGCCGACAGCATGGCGATGACTGCCGCCACCAGAATAAGGCGAAACACTTTCTTTTTGGACATTTTTTGACACTCCTTGTTGGGTTTTTCCGCCAAGGCCAGATACTTGTCGTCAATATATTCCATTGCCTGGTTCAGGTCTTTCGCTTTCATACCATAATTCCCTCCTTGCTGAGCTGCTGCCGCAGCTCCCCCCGCAGCTTTTCCAGCCGGTACTTGACGCTCCGCACCGTGCTGCCGTACTTCTGGGCCAGCTCTCTGGCATTCATCCCGTAATAGTACCGGGAGACGAAGAGCGCGGCATCCTTTTCGCCGAGTCCCGCCAGGAAGCGGTTGAGACACTGCCCCAGGATTTTGGCCTCCAGGGCCTGCTCCGGCCCCAAACGGGTCATCCGGGATGCAGTCCTCCAGTTCGGAGAGCAGGGCCTCGCCGCCGCAGTCCCGCTTTCCGGCGGTCAGATATTCCAGCCGCTTAAAGCACAGGTTTCGGACTACCCGGGAAAGGTAAAACTTGAGAATTTCCGGCTTCTTCGGCGGAATGGTATTCCAGGCCGTCAGGTACACATCGTTGAGAATTTCCTCCGCGTCCTCATCCTTCGGCAGCAGCCGGGAGGCGATGGTCCTGAGGTACCCATCGTATTTCCGCTGGGTTTCCGCGATGGCTCCCTCGGACCGGGCAAAGAACAGATTGACGATTTCCGTATCCTCCATGGGATCACTCCTTTGTTTGTGTAAGGTCCTTACACCTATATAATACGGAATGGAGTGCAGGTGGCCAAAAACCCCCAGCCGAAGGGCTGGGGGAACACAAACAAACTCATCTGCTTCCCTTATCGTAAGGGATACCCTCGGCCTTGGGGGCCCGGGATTTCTTGGAGGTGAAGGCCAACACAACCAGGGTCACCAGGTACGGGAGCATCCGGTACAGGTGGGAGGAAATGCCGATCTCTGCCAGCATATACACGCCGTCTCCGTTGATGTCGATGCTGGAATAGGCAGCGGCAATGCACTTGAAGAGGCCAAACAGCAGGGAGGCCCCGGCAATGTTCAGCGGCTTCCAGTTGCCAAAGATCATGACGGCCAGAGCCAGGAAGCCAAAGCCCGCCACATCGCCGTTGCTGGTGCAGTTGGTGGTGGTCAGGGCGTAGACAAAGCCGCCCATACCCGCCAGAGCGCCGGAAATGGTGGTGCCGGCATAGCGCATCTTGTAGACATTGATGCCCAAGCTGTCTGCCGCCTGAGGATTCTCGCCGCAGGCCCGAAGCCGCAGACCGAAGCGGGTCTTATACAGCAGGATGGACATAATAATGAAGAGCAGGATGCAGATGTAGGTAGCAAGATACACCTTATTCAGGAAGGTCTCTCCCAAAAAGCCGATATTCTGGCTCTTGGGAATGCCGAAGGTGGACTTTTTCAGCATAAACCAGGTGGCGGAATCGCCGGTCTTCATATCCAGGATATTCTGGCCGTCGATGATCCGGATGAGGAACAGCACCATGGCGGGGGCCATCAGGTTCAGGGCGGTGCCGCCGATGGTCTGGTCCGCCTTCAGATTGATGGAGGCGAAGCTCAGCAGCAGGCTGAAGAGAGCACCCAAGGCGGCGGACACAAGCATAGCCAGGATCTCCAGGCCTTGCAGCGTCAGCCATGACCCCTGCCGGGCAGCGTTCACGAACACATCCAGGTCCTGCATGGAGCGGACGAAGAGGACACCGATAAACGCGCCAAAAATCATGATGCCTTCCAGCGCCAGGTTGATGATGCCGCTGCGCTCGGCGAACACACCGGCCAGGGCCACGATCATCAGAGGAACCGCGTAAAGCAGAGTCTGCTGAATGATGAATGTCATTTCTTGGCCCCTCCTTTCTCAGCGTTTGCGTCATTGGCGGGATTTTCCTTTTTCTTCTTTCCTTCCAGCCACATACGGATGACCAGAGAGAAGGCGCTGAGGTAGACAATGACGCCGATGATCACATCGGTGATATACTCGTTATAGGCGGTGTAGCCCGTGAGATTCTGGCCTACGATTTTCAGCATGGCCATGAAAATGCCGGTGAAGACAACCCCGATGGGATTATTGATGGCCAGCAGGGCCACGGGAATGCCGTTGAAGCCCTCCCCGGGGAGGCTCTGATAGGTGGACCAATAGAACTCCGTATTGCCGGAGAGCCAGTAGAGGGCGGCGCCCGCACCGGCCAATCCTCCGGCAATGGCCATAGACAAAACGATGTTCCGCCTGTCGTTGATTCCGGCGTACCGGGCGGCGTGCCGGTTGGAGCCGCAGGCCTTCAGCTCATAGCCCAGGCGCGTCTTTTCCAGCAGGATGTGGAGCCCGACGGCGATGAGGATTGCCAGCGGGATCGCCAGTGTCACATACTGGTTGTTGTTAAAGAGCTTGCCGAGCCCCAGCGAGGGGATGATCGCGCCGCCGTTGACGTGCGCGACGGGCATCGTGTAGGGGCTGGCCGCTTCCTTCACGTTTGTGAGCAGGATGTTCACGACGTAGAGCGTGATCCAGTTGAGCATAATGCCGGAGATGACCTCATTGACGTTGCAGTAGGACTTGAGCAGACCGCTGATGACGCCGAGCAGCGCGCCGCCCAGCATAGCCATAATCATGCACAGCCACCACGGCATGTGCCACGCCAGCGCCGCGTAGAGCGCCATGCCGGCGCCCGCGCAGTACTGTCCCGCGGCGCCGATGTTGAACAGGCCCGCCTTATAGGCAAACAGGATCGACAGCGAGCACATCAGCAGCGGCGCGGTTCTGACCAGAGTGTTGCCGAAGTACTTCATCTGCGTCTCGGGCTTTTTATAGGTCAGGAAGTTCTTGATAACGGTGGTAATCGCCTCGCCCGCGCCGGCGGGGTTGATGATCAGCAGGACAATATAGCCGATCAGCAGGCCCAGCACCACGCACAGAAGCGACGCGATCAGCGACTGCACGCCGTCCCGCTTCAGAAGATTCTTCTTCATGCCTTCACCTCGTCTCTCTTGGCGCCGGCCATGTAGAGGCCCAGCTCCTCCTGGGTGGTGGTTTTCGGGTCCAGCTCGCCCA
>OGKG01000976.1_pt1 | contig 35913 bp, 26 predicted proteins | sample 1572201 | NCBI WGS metagenome assembly OGKG01 (sample SAMEA2582146, study PRJEB24529) | metagenome | biome: Human gut stool | place: China | collected 2011 | reverse complement strand
AACTTTGCCCATCGATCGCACCTTCCGAGGCATAGGCCCTGACAAAATTAACAATCCCCATTAAACAGGCGGTTATGCCGTTGTTCTCCGAACTGATAGCGAAGGGAAAGAAGAGAGAGTGTTATGATTATCTTATTAAGATGCGTAATAAGAGTTTGCAGATCCTTATGCCGGCAGTTGTAATGGTGACAGGTGGTAGCCTTGTGTTCATGCACTTCACTTTGGATGATGTATATGTCCAATACTGGTATATATTGCTTCTCTATTTGTTTCTGCGGGCTCTTGCACTGTCCTATGCGTCAATTCATCCACTTTTTGTGGCTCTTGGTCAGGTGAGACAGAATTTTATTGTGACACTGTTTGCTAATGTTGTGTATATTGTCCTTGTTTGGGTGACGGTTGGACGAATTGGCATTTGGGCTATATTACTTGGATTGATGGTTGAATACTTTATTATTATCCATATGAAAAGAAAACGAATAGAGAAATTGGTGTATATTAAACATTTTATCTAAATATTACTATTTGTATGAAAAATATTCCTTTTTCACCTCCGGATATGACGGAGGCAGAGATTATAGAAGTTAGTGAGGCTCTTCGTTCCGGTTGGATCACGACGGGACCAAGGACGAAGGAGTTTGAGCATTTGATTGCGATGTGTTGTCAGACGAGTAAAGTCGTTTGTTTGAATTCCGCCACGGCTTGTATGGAGTTGATACTTCGAGTGTTGGGGGTAGGCCCGGGGGATGAGGTGATTGTTCCCTCGTACACGTACACAGCTACCGCCAGCGTGGTTTGTCACGTGGGGGCAAAGGTCGTTATGGTAGATACGACCCCAGAGGCATTTGAAATGGATTACGATAAGTTGTCAGAAGTTATCACGGAGCGGACAAAAGTGGTTATTCCGGTGGATTTGGGAGGTGTGGTTTGTAATTATGATAGAATATTTTCGAGCGTGGAGAGTAAGAAGTCATTGTTTTCTCCGACTAATGATATACAGAAGGCATTCGGGCGGGTGATTGTTCTTACCGATGCTGCCCATGCTTTTGGAGCGAAGTGGCACGGGAAAATGTGTGGTGAAATTGCCGATTTTACCTCGTTCTCGTTTCATGCGGTGAAGAATTTGACCACGGCGGAAGGAGGAGCGTTGACATGGCGTTCGATGGAGGGGATTGATAATGAATGGTTGTACAAGCAGTTTCAGTTGTTGTCGTTGCACGGGCAAAGTAAAGATGCTTTAGCTAAAACACGATTGGGTGCGTGGGAGTACGATGTTGTCGCACCGAATTTTAAATGTAACATGACGGATATCATGGCAGCAATAGGGTTGTCGCAGTTGAAGCGTTACCCGGAATTGCTTTATCGGCGACGTCAAATCGTGGAGCATTACAATAAAGCCTTGAGGGGATGCAATGTGCAGGTGCTTGATCATTATGGAGATGACCATTCTTCCAGTGGTCACCTTTACATGGTGCGTTTGCTGGGGAAAGATAGGGATTTCCGGAATCGAGTTCTCATGGAGATGGCGGAGCGTGGGGTGGCTTGTAATGTGCATTATAAACCGTTGCCGATGATGACGGCATACAAGAACTTAGGATTTGATATTAAAGATTTCCCGAACGCTTACAATCAATATTGTAACGAGGTAACGCTTCCGCTACATACTTGTTTGAGTGATGACGAGGTGGAGTACGTGATCTCGAATTTTGTAGAAATTATTTCAAAATAATATTCCCTTGAAACGTGTTTTTGATGTTGTGGCAAATGGTTGTTTCTCTATTTTGAAATGAATATTGATGCGATGAGTTGATGATATACCCCGGGAGTAGTGCCCGGGGTTTGTTATTTTTTAGAGTTTCGCCACATGGGGCGTTTGCAGGTGAAAAGGTCATTTCGCGAGATATAAAATCAGGAAGTTATGAAAGAAACGAATGATCAATCGCAACGTCTCGTGGGAGATTGTTTTTTTGTACGTCAGGGAGAACGTATGGAGAAGTGTTTTTACTCGGAAGTCTTGTACGTGGAGGCTTCGGGGTGTTATAGTTATATTTATCGTCGGGATAAGCCCCGGCTTTCGATCGCCTATCCTCTTTTAGTGGTGGAACCTTGGTTGCCGAGGGATATGTTCCGCCGGATTCACCGGAGTTATATCGTGAATCTTCGGGAAGTGGAGGGATTTATAGGTAAGGCGATCTGCATTGCAGATCGGGTGTTGCCCGTGAGTCCACTTTACCGGGAAGAGGTGTTCGGGTGTTTCCTGTTCTGGGAATTAAAGCGCAAGAAGAAGGTGCAATAGAATGAAGGGATATAGAAGATAAGAGTAGTTAATCGTTCTTGTGAGGTGACCTTTCAAGGGAAGTTTTGTTTAGATAAATTTTCCGGGGATTCAGATGATAAATCGGGGCATTCGGATAATTTGGTTGGTAAAGGGCGTTCCGGGATGTACTTTTGGAATACAATTAAAAATTACAAAAGATTATGGGAGTGTTACAGAATGTGATTAGAGAGCTAGGTAAAGAGGTTTGCCGTTTTACAGGAGGAGTGGTACAAGATCAAATACCTCGTGAGTCGGATATCGTTTTAATCGTTTTTTGGGACAAGTAGGGCGGGGAATCAAAATTCTTTCTTTATATTTGTAAATCCAAACGATGTACAGGACACGAATAAATTTATGTCAGAACGGGAAGAAATAGAATGGCTGCGGGGATTGAAGGCTGGGGAAGACGGTGCTTACAAGGTGCTGTTCGAGAAATATTATGCCCCACTCTGTGCTTTTGCCACGGGGTTCGTGAATGACGCGGCTGCGGCGGAAGACATCGTGCAGGAAATTTTCTTCAAATTATACACGGACAAGCCGACATTCGAGGCGGTAGTTGCCTTGAAATCTTACTTGTATCTGGTGACGAAGAACCAGTGTCTGAATTACTTGAAACACGTTCGTATTGAACAAGAGTACGTGTCTTTGATGGACGAGAAGGAGAAGACAACCTTCTTTTTCAACCAGATCGTGGAGCAGGAGTTATTGATGTTGCTTTCGGAGGCGATCGAAGACTTGCCGGAGCAGACGGGCAAAGTATTTCAACTGGTCATGGAGGGGTTCGATAACGCGGAGATAGCGGAAAAATTGAATCTTTCGATTGACTCGGTGAAATCTCATAAAAAGCGTGGTAAGCAATTCTTAAAGAATAGATTAAGTGATATCACGGCTATCCTTTTGATTCTATCCAATTGTTAAAATTGCGGGAAATGACATTTCGGTGACACTTTTTTGTCACTCGGTTGTTTTTAGTCCGTAAAAGATAAAGAAATGAAAGAGGCATTTGAAATAGCACGATTGATAAGGAAGAGTCTGCGGGGCGAATTGTCCGGGCAGGAGGAAAAGATACTTTCCGACTGGCGGCAAGCGTCACGTGATAACGAGGCGGCTTTTCAAGAAATGACCTCCGGAAGCTTTTATACTGACGGGACGGAATTGTGGGAAACGTTCGATTTTCGTGTTGCTTACGGGCGTTTTCTACAAAGGAAATTCCAACAATGCCGCTCGAGGAGGCTGTTGTTTCGTGTGGCTCGTGTGGCGGCTGTTGTTCTACCGCTCACGATAGCGATTGTACTTTATATCGGTCTCGGGAAAGAGAGCGTGCCCGCGACGAATTATGCCGCCGCCGCGACCATTTTGCCGGGAACGAGCAAGGCGGTGTTGACGACGGGCGATGGGAACACGATCATGTTGGGACAGGAGTATTCCGACAGCACGATTATCGCGGACGGCATGCGGATCGATGCCTCGACGTCGGGGCTGACTTACGCGGGTATTTCCGGGAACAGCGCTCTCGTGTATAATAAACTGGAAATACCGCGGGGCGGGGAGTTCTGCCTGACGTTATCCGACGGGACGAAAGTGTGGCTGAACTCGGCGACTTCAATCCAGTACCCGGTAGCTTTCGGGACGAAGGAACGAAGGGTGTTCGTGCAGGGAGAGGCGTATTTCGAGGTAGCGAAGGATGCCAAGAAGCCGTTTATCGTGCAATTCATGAGTTCGGCGGTGACGGTGCTGGGAACATCGTTCAACGTGCGGGCTTATCCCGAAGAGGGACACTCCTTGACGACGCTTGCCGAGGGTTCGGTATGTATCACGGGGGGTGACAACACGATAAGCATAAAACCGGGCGAACAGGTGGAAGTGGATGCTTTGTCGGGTGATATGGTGAAACGGGAGGTGGAGGTACGGGATTTTACCAGTTGGAAAGACGGACGATTCGTGTTCGTGCGACGACCGCTGGAAGAGATCATGCGAACGTTGGAACGATGGTACGATATCCGGGTAGTGTTCAAGGACGAGGAGGCGAAACGGATTTCTTTATCGGGTGATTTAAGACGATACGATAATTTCTCCCGTGTGGTGGAAATGTTGGGACTGACAGGAGATGCACGGTTCGAGATTAAAGGAAATGATGTCTATATAACTACTGAGTAGAGTTGCCCCGATGGCCACGGGGGAACGAGAGTGTGAACCATTTAAAATTAATAATTTACGTTATGAAGAAGAACCAGAATAAGTCTCTTCCGGGAGGTTTATGGTTATTAAAAAACCAACTGATGATGAAATTGACGGTTGTTTTCCTCTTCTTGTCGTCGTTCGCCGTTACGGCGCAGAACGTGACGATAAAGATGCAGAACAGCACGTTCACGGGAATAGCTAAAGAGATACAGAAACAGACGAACTTGACCTTCTTGTACAATGATGCGAAGGTGGGTACTATCGTGAATTTGAATCCCGATTTCACGAACACGGACGTGAAGACGGTACTTGAATATTGTTTGCGGGGAACCGGTTTGACTTTCTCGATCGTGGATAATACGGTGGTGATATCTCCCGCACGGGTGACCGCCCAGACGGGAAGGAACGATTTGAGGGTTTCCGGTAAGGTGACCGACGAGAAGGGATTACCCTTGCCCGGCGTGAATATTTTAATCAAGGGGACGACGGTCGGTTTCGTGTCTGACGTGGATGGAAAGTTCTTGGCATTGTGCAGCAAAGGCGATACCTTGCTTTTCACGATGATTGGCTTCGAGTCCCGGATGATGGCCGTGAGTGACGACACGCCGGTCACGGTGCAGATGAAAGAAGCTACCGAGTCGCTGGACGAGGTGGTCGTGGTATCGACGGGATATACCCGCTTGCCTAAAGAGCGTGCCACGGGATCATTCGGCGTGGTTACTGCCAAGGAATTGGAGAAACGTCCCAGCCCGAATATACTGAACCGTTTGGAAGGTGTAGTCCCCGGCGTGTATGTGGATATCAAAAATTCGGACATGACATTCCTGTACGGGTCTAACCGTTCGGACGGGCAACTGGAGGAACAGAACAATATTTCGATGAATATCCGGGGAAGAAGTAGTTTCTCGGATGCGATGGCTCGCCCGTTGCTTGTTGTTGACGGATTCCCGACAGATATGGAATTGAAAGGTCTGAACCCGAATGACGTGGAGTCGATCACTTTCCTGAAAGATGCGGCCGCCGCTTCTATCTGGGGTGCCCGTGCGGCTAACGGGGTGATCGTTATCGAAACGAAAAAAGGAAAGAAAAACGGCAGACCGGGTACGGCGGTGAGTTTCGGAATGAATATCATGACGTCGGGTTCACCGCGTTTCAGTTCGTTGCCCGTGATGAATTCGGCGGAGATGATTGATTACGAGCGGGAGATGGTGGAGAAAGGTTATATCACTCGCCCGGTAAGTTCGGCATGGGGGGCGGGATACGCTATCTCGGACGCGGCGAAGATTTTGCTGGATGCCAAGGACGGCGTGATTACTCAAGCGGACGCGGATGCACAGTTGGAGAAATTGGCAAGCCGCAAGTCATACCGTGACGTGAAAAAGTATTTATTGCAACCGGCTTTCTCGCAACAGTATAACCTGTCATTCAGCGGGGCTTCCGAGCAGATGTCTTATTTCTTGTCGGCTTCTTACGCGAATGAACAGTCAAACACGAAAGGCGAGCAAGGTGACCGTTTCACGTTGACTTCCAATTTGAATTTCAAGATTATGAATTGGGCGACATTGACCACGGGTTTGAGGGCTTCGTTGATCAATATCAAGAACAACGGTCTGGGACTTTCTGCGATGCAGGCGTCGCTGGGTATACTGCCTTTGATGCCGTATAATCAACTCGTGGATGATAATGGCAACCGGGTGGATTATTACCGGTATGAAGAGGATTTCGTGAAGGAGAAAGAGGAACAGGGATACAAGAACTGGAAGTATAATTATCTTGACGAGTTGGATAACATGGATAATACGCGGAAGGAGCAAGCTGTTTCGCTGACAATGGGATTGAATATTCCGGTTCCGGGCGTGAAGGGATTGGCGTTGGACGGATCGTTCATGTACGAGAAAACGAACGCGAGAACCAGAAATCTCGAGAACGAGGATACTTACGCTTCACGTGACAGGTATAATTATGCCACGCGATATAACGAGAGCACGGGTGAATTGACACACGGGCTTCCCGATGGCGGATTGTTGAACCTTTCTCACACGGATTCCCGGAATTATAGTTTGCGGGGGCAATTGAATTACAATAACACGATTGACGAGATTCATCAAATATCCGCATTGGCGGGGATGGAATTCCGCGAAACCAGAATGTGGCAGAGCAGCGCATGGTATTACGGTTACAACGGACAGACCTTGCAGTCGGCTTCCCAGATAACGAATCCCTACACGAATATATGGGGGTGGACTTCTTACTTGAACGAGGGCAGCCCGGAACAGGATTTGCAACGCCGTTTCCTGTCATATTACGGGAACGTGTCGTACACGTTGATGAGTAAATACGTGTTGACAGGTAGCGTGAGATATGATGACTACAATAATTTCGGTGTTGACCGGAAATACCGGGCTACCCCGATGTGGTCGACCGGGTTGGCATGGCATATCGGCAGAGAGGATTTCATATTGGATAACGCGGGATGGTTGAACAAGTTGACTTTCCGTGCCACCTACGGGTATAACGGGAATATTGACCAGAATCAGTATCCGTTCACGCAGATATCCTTGACGACGGGTAATGACGGGTACACGCAATTGCCTTCTTCCAGTATTAACTTTGCGGCGAATCCTTCCGTGCGTTGGGAGAAAACAGGCGTGTTGAATTTCGGTTTGGACTTTGCCGTGCTGAATAACAGGCTTTCCGGTTCTATCGAATTGTATCGCAAATATTCGAGGGATTTATTCGCGGATTACGTGATTAACCCGATATTCGGGGCAAACGCCTCGTCGATGTACACGCTTTCCCGTAATGCGGCAAAAGTAAACGGTAAAGGTTTGGATGTGGCGTTGAACGGGACTATCGTACAGAAAGGAGATTTCAGGTATGAGGCAAGCCTCACATACTCCTATAACACGAACGAGGTGAAATCTTCGCCTTACGAGATGTCGTCTTATTTCTACTCCAGTGGTGGCGGTAGCGGTCGCATGTTGGAAGGGTATAATATGAGCAACTTCTGGGCTTACCGTTGGGCAGGTCTGGACGAGAACGGGGATTCACAAGTGTACAATGCGGACGGGGAGATCGTCAAATCGACAGAGAACGTGACAAATGATGACCTCGTGTACGTGGGAACTTTGACTCCCAAGTATTTCGGCGGGTTCTTCAATACCTTCTCGTATAAAGGGGTGTCGCTTTACGTGGGTATAACTTATAAACTGGGATATATCTTCCAGAAACCGACGATCGCCCAACAGGCAGGGGGGAGAAACACGTATTACGAGATTAACGAGGATATGGCAAAACGGTGGCGAGAGGCAGGCGATGAAGCGACTACAAACGTGCCCCGTATCGGAACGAATGCGAATAGTTTCGTGCGCTACCGAGGTGCGGATATACATATCGAGAAAGGAGATCATATCAGGTTGAGAGAGATTTCATTGACTTATAATATCCCGTCCAAGTGGTTGAATAAACTCATGATCAATAGCGGGTCTGTCGGTTTCAGCGCAAACAACGTGGGGATGATCTGGAAAAAGAATAACGCGGGTATCGACCCCGACTTTATCCCGAACAGTCGTAACTTGACCATGTCACCCACGCCGTCTTATAATTTCTCGTTAAACCTTAACTTCTAAAGCATGAACGATATGAACAAGAATATATTATTGAGTTTGGTTGTCGGGCTTTCCTGTTCGCTTTCCGCCTGCTCGGATTGGGTGGATATCAAGACGAAGGGGAAATTGATCCCGGAGGAAACGGTGAATTACCGTTACCTGATGAATAACACGGAGAATTTCAAGTACACGCTCGCGTACCATGATGTGGCTTCGGACGACATCAATATGTCCGATGAAACGCAGCAGAACGCTGTATACGAAACGGATAAATTTATCCCGATATACACGTGGGCGGACGAGATTTACGGTCAAGCGGAAAAAGATGAAGAGATGAATGCCGTTTATCAAGTGATTTATAATTGTAACGTGGTGATCGATGAGGTGATGAGTAGTAAAAACGGAACGCAGGCAGAGAAACTGTCGATTCGTGCCGAGGCGCTCGTGCATCGTGCCGATGCTTATCTGGCATTGGTGAACGTGTACGGTAAGCCCTATAACGCTGCGACTGCTGCGACCGATCAGGGGGTGCCTTTATTGACGACTCCCCGCGTGGAGGGTTCTTTGCCCCGCGCGTCCGTGGAGAGGGTGTACGAGCAGATTATCAGTGATTTGAACGATGCTTTCGAGTATCTGCCGGACGTACCGCAGTTCAATTTCTACCCGAGTAAATGTGCCGTTTACGCCTTGAAAGCGAGGGCTTATTTGCTGATGGGGAATTACACGGAGGCAAAGGCTAATGCCGTGGAAGCGTTGAAGTTGCAGAGTGGACTGGAGAATCTGAATCTTTATATCGGTGATGCGGTAACTTACCCGGAAAACTTGAAGGACAAGGAAGTGATACTTGCCAAGATGCCGAGAACGACTTTCTCGTTAACTTCTTATAGTGCCGTTGATCTCGTGTTGAGTGATGGTTTGTTGAACTTGTTTGACCGGGATTATGACCTGCGTTACTTGTATTTCACCAGACCGATGTCCGAGTTAGGCGTGGAGTACACGGGACGGATCTATTTCAAGAATCATTTGTATAATAGTAGTTACCCGAAGTATGAATCCCGTAGCATGGGTCCCTCTGTGCCGGAAATGATGTTGATTGAAGCGGAATGTTGGGCTCGCGAGGGAAAGACGACGGAGGCGATGAATATCCTGAACACTTTGCGGGAATATCGTTTCTCCCCGGACGAGTACTATACGTTAAGTGCTGCGACTGCGACCGAGGCTTTGGGACACGTGTTGCAAGAGCGACGGAAAGAGTTGATGTGTCGCGGGTTGCGCTGGATGGATCAACGCCGTCTGACGAACGATCCCGATTTCCCGACACAGACCGTTACCCGCGTGTTTAAAGGTACTACTTATACTTTACAACCCGGTGCGGTACGCTACACGTTCCCGATGGGCGAGTTGTACTTGGAGGAAAACCCGGAGATCGGGCAGATAGAATAAAAAGAGTTCGTAAGGTTCATAAAGTTATAAAGTTCATAAGGTTAGGTATGCCTATTACTTTATAAACTTTATGAACCTTATAAACTTTATAAACTTGTTAATTCGTATTGTATGAAAAAAATCACATTGTTAGGAAGTATCGTGGAACTTCTGTTTATCTCGTGCGCTTTGAGCGCGCAAAATCGCAGACCGTTTCATATTATCCCGCTAGTGCCTGTCGTGGGGCAGGAGGTGAAGTTCACGTATGATAACTCGTTGACTTCGCTTGCCGGGGAAGAGACTGTTCACGGGACGGTCTATTACTGGCAGGATCTACGCTGGGAGGCGGAAGACTTGAATCTGGTGAAAAACGACACGACTTGGGAGGCTACTTGCATGATTCCTGACCGGTGCGCGTTGGTGGTATGTAAATTTTATGCGGGTGACAAGCAGGATTCGGGCGGACGTGCGACTTATGCCACGATGACTTTCGACCGGGACGGGCGGAACTTGCCCACGTCGTACATCGGGTGGGGTATGCTGCGCAACAAGAAGTTGGAATCGTTACCCGGTTATTGCGAGGAGGAGGCTTATATTGATGATGACGTGATGCGTTTCTGGCTTAATCAACAGTTACTGAAAGATCCGGGAGCACGGCAGTACGTGTTTTATTACGCTGCCAAGTTATTGAATCAAATGATGCCGGGAGAGAAACACGAGCAGATGTTGAGCGACGTGAATTTTATCGTGAACTTGCCCGAGGTGGACGAGGAAACCCTCTTGAAAGCATTGGAAGTTGCCCGGAATATCGTTAAGGATACAGCGGTTGCCGCCGCCGTGGAACAGCGTATATTAAAGGAATACCCTGACGGGATTCTCGCTCGTGACCGGGAGATATGGCGTATATTCAGAATTAGTGATCCGGATGCGAAGACGCCCGAGTTCGAGGCATTTCTGAAGCGTTTTCCCGTGGAGAAATTCCGTGACACGGAAACGGAAATGACCGGTATGTACCTTGGTAAGATATTCCAATCGGTGGTTTATCAGCCTATTATCAAGAAGGACGATTACAGCCAGTTGTACAAGTATATTCATGATGTGCCCCAGAATTTGTTGCTCACCTTCTACTGGCATATGGTACAAGTACCTTTGAGCACGAACCAGCGGACGCCGGAACAGGTATTGCCTTTCGCGAAGTTGATCTATGACGAGGTGATGACCCGTCCCCGCGAGGGTTTTGCCCGGGTGTATTCCGACCGGGAATGGAAGCAGCAACTGCTCGTCAGGGGAAAAGACATGATTCTTGCCCATGCTTCTGTGCTGGCTGCCACCGGGTCATCTGCCGAAGCCTTGGAGCTGATGGAGGAGATAAAGGATATTTACGCTTACAAGTCAGCCGTTTACAACGAACTGTACGTGCAGTTGTTGCAGAAGAACGATTATTCCTCGCTCGTGATCCCGACTATCATTGCCGGGGTTCGGGAAGATGCCGTGACTCCCGGAATGTTGGATATTTTGCGTGCCGATTACTTGAAGACACACAAGAATGACAAGGATTTTGATGCTTACGTCAATTCTTTGAAGTCACGGGAAAAGCAGCAGGAGATGCAGGCGCATTTGAAAGAGTCGATGATTAAAGAAAAGATCACGCTTTATGCCTTGGAAGATTTGGACGGGAAAAAGGTTGATCTTTCCAAGATGAAAGGAAAGATTATCGTGTTGGACTTCTGGGCAACGTGGTGCGCTCCCTGTAAAGCATCTTTGCCGGGAATGCAGATGGCGGAGAACAAGTACAAGAATGATCCTGACGTGGCTTTCTATTTTATCGCCACGATGGAAACAAAAGCCGATTTCCGGCAGAAGATCAGGGAATTCCTGAAAGAGAAAAATTATTCTCTTGACGTGCTTGTCGATAACGTGAATCCCCAAACGGGTACTCGGTCGGCTGTTTACGACGCGTATTGCAAGGCGTTTAAATTCTCCGGTATTCCCCACAAGATGATTATTGACGGAGAGGGAAACCTGCGTTGGAGCGTGGGCGGGTACATGGGTAGCCCCTCTGCTTTGGCGGAGGAGGTTAGCTTCGTGATAGAAACATTAAAGACGGAATAAACGAAATGAATAGAAACGGGAGAGTGTTACCGACTCTCCCGTTTTTATTATTTATTGGTTTCCAACCAGTCACCCAGTATTTGTAAGGCTTCTTCCGAGAATACATCTTCAAGATCGGGTATTTCTTCCCGTGTTCCGGTAACACAGCGTTGGAACATATGATTCAAGCCGGGGAGTTCCACGATTTTATAACGGGTATTGCCACCTTCATCCAACAGTTTTTTTATCGAAGCAAGGTTCTCGTCAGAGGGAACCATGATATCCCGGTCGCCGTTGAGTGCCAGCACGGGACAAGTAATCCTCGGGATATAATCGGCAGGATTGTATTGCACCATTTCACGATACCAGCGACTTTGTGCCTGATAAAGGTATCGGCTGAAAAAGGATTCTTCCCTGCCGCCGGTGAGGTTTACGGCTTCGAGAGTCGCCTTGTCCTGACGGGATATCCAATTGTCGAAAGCGGCACGTAGAGGGCGTTCAAGAGGCTGCTCGAGAGGAACGGAATGTACCGTTTGAAAAAGAGTGTTGAATAAATCCATAAACTGTCCCACTTGTGCGGAAGTGATGCCCGGGGTGGTTTCAAGAATCGCTTTATTCTGCAATTCCAGAATCTGCAAACCGTCCACGCCGACACCCGCGAGGGAAACCACGAATGAAACATCGGGAGATTCTGCCCCAAGTATAAATGCCACTTGACCGCCTTCGCTGTGCCCGATAACCCCGATACGTTCTTTGTCGGTTTCGGGACGTGTTTTCAAGTAATCGATGCCTGCTTGCGCGTCACGGGCAAAATCTTTCGTGGTAGCCATTTCATACATGCCGTTTGTCTGTCCCGTTCCCCGGTCGTCTGTCCGCAGGACAATAAATCCCCGCCTCGTCAATTCATCGGCCACGCGAAAGAAAGGTTTGTGACCGGAGAACGTGCCGTCACGGTCTTGCTTTCCGGTGCCGGATACGATAATCGCTGCCGGGAAAGGTCCTTTCCCTCGCGGAACGGTCAACGTCCCCGCTACCTGTATGGAGTCGCACGAGGTATAGGTGATGTCTTCGGAACGGTAAGGATAGGGGGGACGGGGATTTTGTGGGAAGTAGAGAGGTTGCAGACTGTCGACCTTGCCAAGATTGAATTCCCGGGTATTCCCGTACGTTGTCACTTTTGCCCGAATAGAATCCTTGCCGGAATGGAATGTCCCTTCAAACTGAATACCGTCCCGCTCGACAATTGCCAGAATGTCTTTGTCGGAGAGGGTGAGCGAATCCGCTTCCGCGTTGTTTACCCATTGTTCCGGGAGCGACAGGAAAGCCCGGTTTATTCCCTCCGGTGTAGTTTGTAACTCGATAAAAATCCGTTTACTGCCTGCTTGTCCCTGCCATGTGCGCGGCGTGGAAGTACAACCGAGTAACGGTAAAAAGAATAATAACGTGATTGTTTTAAGGTATAACATACTTTTGTGATTTTAGTTTCACTCAAAACACCCGAACGGGCGAAAAGTGTCACCGGAACGGGAAATTTAGAATTTGAAATGAAAGGATTCCCGAAGCGGAGAGAGTAACTAGCTCTCCCTCTGTTTATAGAGGGAAACTGGCGAGTAAGCGAGGGCAGCAGGGAAGCTTGCTTCCTTGTTGCCGAGCGAGAGCCAGTTCGAGACCGGTTTCCGGGCTCAATACCCCGAAGGGGGGAGGGAGTTCTTGAATACCGTGATCACAAACTCCTCCGTCAGCTTCGCTGCCACCTCCTCTATAAACAGAGGAGGAGCTAAGTTACAGCCTTGCTTCGGTTCTGAATCCTACATTTTTTTCAGCGTGATGACCGTGATTTCCGGCCATGCACCGAAACGCAAGGGCATAAGCCCGATGAATCCCAGCCCGACGTTGACGTACAGACCTCGCGAACCTTCCATGTATAGTCCGCTCCATTCGGGGTACATGAGGGAGGAGGGAGAGAGGCGACCGAGGGCGAATTGCATGGCGTGCGTGTGCCCGGAAAGCGTGAGATCGATGTCCGTGTCGAGCACTTCCCGGCGCCAGTGCGTGGGGGTATGACTCAACAACAGCTTGAAAGCGGTTTGTTCCGTGCCTCGCGTGGCGAGAGGGAGATCGCTGTATCGGTCGAGAGTACGTCCGCCATCGTCCCCGACACCGATCAAGGCAATGCTATCCGTACCACGGTGCAGCATCACGTGTTTATTGTCAAGTAGATACCACCCCATGGCGGCTTGTCGTTCCTTGATGTCTTGCAGGTTCTTTTCACGAGCTTTCTTGCTCGCCCAATGACGGTACGGGCTGTAATCATGATTCCCGAGTACGGAATACACCCCGTCGGGGGCTTGCAGGCGGGAGAGAATATCCTCGAAAGGATCGATCTCCGCTGCCTCGTTATTTACAAGGTCACCCGTGAACACGATGATGTCTGCCCGTTGGGCGTTGACGAGATCGACTGCTTCTCGCAACGCCTCCCGGTTATCGTGCCAGCTTCCGGTGTGTATATCCGAAACCTGTGCCACCCGGTAGCCGTCGAAAGCCGCGGGGAGATCGGGAGACGTGAAGACGATCTGTTTTACCTCGAATTGTTTCCGTCCCCAAAACGTGCCGTACAAAATGACCAACATCGTGGCGGCTCCCGCGACAACACCTAACCACGCGAAGGGATGGGACTGTAATTTCAGCGTGTATCTTGTCGGCAGGTCGAGTAGCGAACAAATGGAAAAAATCACTTTGGACAGCACGATGGCAAGGTACGTGATCGTGAAAATCCCGATAAAAGATTGTCCGCCGTGTCCGCCTCGTGAAAACAGTAATATCCATAGAAGACCAAGCATCAAGATAACCGACGGCACGAACCACAGCAATCGGGTACGTCGGTTGGCGATATGCCGTTTGATATATAGCTTGTAAATATAGATGTCCGGAATAACGAGTAAGAATATAAAATAGATGGCTAATTTTTCGATCATAGTTCACGAGTATATTTTTTGAAACTCAAAGTTATAATTTCTTTTTTGTTTGATGCGTTATTGATGAAAATATATACCTTTGTCGTGTTAAGTCACGTAATACGGGTGATAGGAGTAATGGTTACATCTGAAAATCAAAAGCGATTTGAAACGATATATCTTGAATATTTTCAAGCTATACGGGATTTTTGTAGCTCCTATCTAAAGGATGAGGAGTTGGCACGGGATGTAGCCCAAGATTCGTTTTTCTCGCTTTGGAATCATTTTAATCCGGTTTTCTCGGAGAAGGAGATCCTTTCTTTTTTGTACACGTCGGCACGGAATAAATGTTTGGATCATTTGCGATTGCAAAAAGTGATCGAGAGTAAGTTTCAGGAATTGAAGGACGAGGTTTACGGTGAGGAGTTTTTTCTGGACGAGGTGACGCGTAATGAAACTTACCGGATCGTGCGCGGGGCCGTGAATAAGTTGCCCGAACGTTCCCGGCAGATTGCCACACTCACGTTGCAGGGGTATTCACTGCAAGAGATTGCCGACGAGTTAAGTGTTTCGATCAACACGGTAAAGACTTTGAAAAAAAATGCTTACGAGAAGTTGAGAGAAATGATTAGTAACCAGTATATTGTATCCGTGCTGTTGAAAATATTCATCTAAATTATATTTTCCATTCACCCGTTTTTTCGACTTCTTCGTATGATGTGTATTAAAACAAGTGCGATGAAGCGTGAAATAGAAAAACGAATAGATTTGGCGAGGCAATTCGCGAAGCGTCTGGCGGAGGAGAAGGTGAGCCGGGAAGAGGGGGAGGTTCGTGCCCCGGGGAAGGAATTGCCTTTACAGGAACTTTATGATGATATAGAGGTAAATCTTCCCCGTGTGTGTTGGGAGCCGACGGGGCAAGAGGAATGGGAGGTTTTCCGGAAGAGGTATTTGTCCAAGGGACGGGGACGTCGCCTCGTGTTGAGGTATTCGGCAGTTGCAGTTTGCGTGGTGGCGGCATTGACGGTGGCGTTGTGGTTGTATTTCCCGACTCAGAAGCAAGTAAAACCTTTGATGATTGTGCCCGTGGCGAGTAATTTACCGACGATTTCCGTGAGTGACAAAGAGTATGTTTTGGATTCCGCGGGGATCGATCGTTTGCAACGTCAAAACGAGGTAGCCGTGAAACAGAAAGGGAAGGAGTTAACTTACGCAACGGATACGGGTGCCGTGGAGGAACCCGTGTGGCACACGATACGGGTGCCGCGGCAGGCGGAATTCTCGTTGGTGCTCGGCGACGGTAGCCACGTGCGGATGAACACGAATACCGTTCTTCGTTATCGGGTGCCTTTTACCGGAACGACTCGGGAAGTGTGGATAGAGGGGGAGGCGTATTTCGAGGTTGTCCCGGACAATACAAGACCTTTTGTCGTTCATTTCGCGGATAATAGCGTTACGGTATTGGGGACGCAATTCAATATTTCCTGTTACAATGAACAACCGAGTCGTACGACGTTGGTCAGCGGTTCCGTGTGTTTGAGTGATTCACGGGATTCGGTGGTGTTGCTCCCGGGGCAGGAGGGGGTGATTGCCACGGGTGATAAAGGTATCCGCGTGCAGGAGGCGGATGTGGATGTCAATACGGCATGGTTGAACGACCGGTTTTATTTCAAGGAGCGTTCGTTATTCGAGATCATGAGGGCTTTGAGTGATTGGTATGACGTGACAGTTCGTTTTAACGACCGGGATCTCGGGAGTATGCTTTTTTCCGTGGAAACGAAACGTTACGAGGATATCGACAGCGTGCTGGAGATTCTAGAAAACACGAAAAAGATTTGTTTTGTTAAAAAAGATGACGTGATCGAAGTAAGACGTAATGAATAGAAAAGCGGGAAGTTCTCGCGAAACTTCCCGTTCTCTATATTCTCGCGGAGCGAGAACTAGTTGTTATTTTAAAATTCAATTCAAAATTATGAAAAAAAACGGTTACACCTGCAAGAAAGGAGTAATAAAATTCCCTCTTGCATTTGTTCACAGGTTTTTGTACCTGTTATTAGGTTTTGTTTTCTTGTCGAGTGTCCCGGGGAACGCACAGGCACAGGAGAAACGATTTGATTTGAAGATGCAGAACGTGTCTTTGGATCGGGTAATTGAAAAGTTGAGGGAGGTAAGTAACCAGACTTTCGCTTACCAGCTTGACGATGTTAAGGCTTATACCAAGATTAGCTTTGACGTGAAACAAAAAACGGTGGGGGAGATTCTTGACGAGTGTTTAAAGAAAACGGATTTGACTTGGAAACAGGTGGATGAAACCATTATTATTTACAAGCGTCCCATGACGAAGGAGGTGAAAGCGACGGTGCTCAAGGGTGAAGTGCAGGACATAAACAAAGCACCGATACCGGGTGCTACCGTAAAGTTAGTGGGGACAACAGTGGGTGTTGCCACAGACAGCGAGGGTAAGTACACGATTTCGTTGCCGGTAGAGAAGGGGACTCTGGAGTTTTCTTGTATCGGTTACAAGACGAAACAGGTGGCTTTCTCGGGGGCGAAGGATATGTTGCGCGTGAGTTTGGAAGAGGACGTGGCGGCGCTGGATGAGGTGGTCGTGACCGGGTATCAGGTGATCAAGGAGAAATCTTCTACCGGTTCTATCAGTAAGGTGAACATGGACGACTTAATATTGGATGGTACACGAACCTTAGAGGCGGCGTTACAGGGTAAGGTTCCGGGGATGATGGTGATCAACCGTAGCGGATTGACGGGGACCCGCCAGAAAATACGTGTACGGGGAACCTCTACGTTGTTGGGTAATGCCGAGCCGGTATGGGTAGTGGATGGGATTATACAGAACGATCCGCTTCCGTTTAACACGAATGAATTTAATAACTTGGACCCGAGTAATACGGATATGATCAACGATTTCGTGGGGGGTGCTATTTCTTGGTTGAACCCGAAGGATATCGAGTCAATCACGGTATTGAAAGACGCTGTTGCCACGGCTATTTACGGTACAAAAGCGGCTAACGGGGTGATCGTGATCACGACGAAGAAAGGAAAAGTGGGTCGTATGTCTATCAGCTATTCCGGTGGTATGTCGTATTCTCCGCGGATGAATTACAATAAGATGGAGTTGATGAACTCGCAACAACGTGTGGATGTTTCCCGTGAGGCTTACGAAACGAATATTCCCCTGTCCGGAAACCAGAATATCGGTTACACGGCTTTGGCGAAAGCGTATCGGAACCGGGAGATTTCTTTGGAAGAATTTACCGCTCAAGCAAAACAGTTGGAAAAGAATAACACGGATTGGTTCAAGGTATTCTTCAGAAACGCGATCAGCCACAATCACACGGTGAGTATTTCCGGCGGTACGGAGCAAGCCACTTATCACGCTTCTTTCGGAGTGAGTGACAATAACAACACGGCGAAGGGGAACGGTCAAACCCAGTACACGGGTAACGTGAGTATCTCTGCCCGTCTATGGGAGAAGATTTCGTTGTCGACCTCACTCGCCGGTAGTGTATCGGAAACGCAAGGTTTCGTGGGTGATGATCCTTTCACTTACGCATCGAAGACAAGTAGGGCTATTCCGCATAAAGATGCTGATGGAGAGTTGTCTTTCTACGAACACAAGGATAACGGCTTCTTGTTTAATATGGAGAATGAGTTGAAACATAGTGGAAACGAAAATACGTTGGCTTCTTTGAATGCGAGTTTGAGTTTACGTTGGCAAATCTTGGAATCATTGTCTTATTCGATGTCGGGATCGTATAGTAATTCCCGCATGAATGGGGAAACTTGGCGTACGGAGCAGACGAATTATATTGCCAATATACGAAAATATAATTTTGAAGAATTTGCTAAAGGAGATGAAAAGTATGATGTGTCAGTGCTTCCGCACGGGGGTGAATTGACCCAATCCATGAGCGGATCGACCGGGTGGAGTTGGCGTAACCAACTGGATTTCGTGAAAGTGTTTAGTGAGAAACATTCTATTACGGCAGCTCTTGGGTACGAGTTAATGAGTTCTCGGAGCAAGGGTTCTTCTGAAACCACTTACGGGTATATGCCGGACAGGGGTAAGGTGATCGTAAACATTCCTCCTTTCCACTCGGGAACAACAAATATTAGTGATTTATTCCGTACGGTTCCTAAGATTACAGATACGAAATCGAATACCATGTCGTATTACGTGACCTTGGGATATATGTTCGACGATCGTTTCGCCTTTAACGTGAGCGCCCGCGGGGATGCTTCCAATCGGTTCGGTCAGGATAAGAGTGCCCGTTTCCAACCCGTGTGGGCATTGGGTTTCCGTTGGAACATGGAGATGGAACCTTGGATGCAGAACCAGAATGTTGTACGCGGTATGAACTTCCGTTTCTCTTACGGGTATCAGGGTAACGTGGTGGATAACGTGAGTCCTTTCCTGATCGCGACGATTGGTATGGATCCCAGAAGTTATGATTATACGTTGACCGTTAAGGATCTGCCCGCTCCGAAATTGAAATGGGAGAAGGTGCAGAATATAAACTATGGTATTAGTGGTAGTTTGTTTGATAATAAGATTTCGTTCTCTTTCGACGGGTATTACAAGAAAACGACTGATATGGTGATTGCTTTGGAAGTGCCATACGAGAATGGGGTACCCAGCCGTCCTATCAACGGTGGAAAGATGACAAATTCCGGTTGGGATGCCAGTTTCGGGTTTAGTCCGGTGAAAGGGAAAGATTTCATCGTTTCTTTGGGCTTCAATATGGGGAAAGTGTACAACAAACTGGAATCGGAAGTGGAACCTCGCCATAATTGGCAGGAAGCCGCTAGCGGTAATTTGAGTAAAAAAGGATACGCGGTGTCTAGTTTCTGGGCGTTACGTTTTGCCGGATTAAATCCCGAACACGGTGGACCGATGTTTGATTTGAGTGGCTCGGAATTGGAAGAAGCAACGACAGATGCCACCGTGTACATGGATTATGCCGGAAAGATGGAGCCGGACTTTAACTGTGGGGTATCCTTTTCTATTCGCTATAAAACCTTCTCGTTGTCGAGTGGTTTGTACTTGAGCGTGGGTAACCAGACGTTCTTGGCTCCGATGGGCAATATGACACAAAGTATCCCGAGCGAGTATGAAAATATGTCAACTGAATGGGTGAAACGTTGGAGAAAACCGGGAGACGAAAAAATTACTAATGTTCCTTCGTTGCCAAATATGATCACGAGTGCAAGATTGGTGAAGGTAGTGAATGAAAATTATAACCCGTATGATTTGTATGCTTATTCATCGGTACGCGTGGTGGATGCTTGGTATTTGCGTTGCGGTAGTATATCGCTCTCTTATTCCGTGCCGGAAAGATTGTTGCCGGGTACGTTGCAAGGCATAGGATTCTCGTTCTCGTTAGGAAATCCGTTCCAAATCAGAAGTAAGGATTTCAAGGGACGCGACCCGGAGGTGGCTTTGGGCGGACAACCATTGCAGAGAACCATGTCGTTAGGTGTTAGTGTAAGTTTTTAAATCATAAAGAAATACGAATATGAAATCAAGGTTGTTTTTACTATTTCTGGCACTTTGCTTTATTCAATGTGGTGACTTTTTGGAAGAGCAAAGTCAGAGTGAAGTTCGCCCTTCAACGGTGTCGGATATGGAAAAAATCTTGGAGTCGGGAGCTTATCCGACACAAGCTGCGGGTCGATTGTTTAATCGCGAAACAGAGATATTCACGGATAATGTACAGAGTACGATTGTAGATGTGGGGCTTGTGACTCGCAAAGAAAGTGAATCGTGGCGATTCAGATGGGATGAAGCTATGTTCCATGAAGATGGCGGGGGATCGGACATCACTTTTTGGTCTACTCCTTACGAACGGATTAAAGGATGTAATATCGTGTTGGAATACACGGACGAAATGGATGGGAGTGACGTGAAAAAGGCACATATTAAAGGTGAGGCTTACGTTTTGCGGGGCTTGTATTACTATATGCTGGTGAATTTTTTCGGAGCCCCTTACAATGGCGGAGATCCGACAACGAATCTCGGTGTTCCTTTGAAATTGGTTACTGGCGTTACGGACGAAAAATTCAAGCGTAATACCGTGGCAGAATGTTACGATCAGATACTGAAAGATATATTGTTGGGGACCCAATTGATGAAAGAGAACCATGAAAGACAATCGAATGATATATTGCGTTTACGGTATCCGACAGGGTATGCTTTGTTATCTCGAGTTTATCTTCACATGAATGATTGGGATAAGGTAATCAGCTATGCCGATTCCGTGTTAGATATTCAACCGCAATTGTTGGACTTGAAATCTGCTTACAATGCTTCTGGATCTGGCGTGTATCATGGAAACACGAGAACCGAGATATTGTGGGCAATGGCGGAAACGGATGGTACTACAAAAGATAGAGATGTGATAGCTCCTTTTATCCCTTCTTCGGATTTGCTTGATCTTTACTTGTTATATGATGTTGATGGAACTACAGACGGACGTATGGATGACAGGGGTATCGGTTGGTTTAAATGGAGTTCTTGGGACAATCCCCGGGTATATCGATGCGTATTGAAAGGCTATGCCGCTCAATATTGGATTAATGCAGGGATCCGTACGGCAGAGGTGTATTTGAACCGTGCAGAGGCTTATATTCGTAAATACATGAAGTCCGGTAACGAGGCAGAGGCTCGCTTGGCTTTGGAAGACTTGAATGAATTGCGCCGGCATCGTTTAAGCGCCGAGTACGTGGATGTGGCCATGGATAAATTCGCTAATGCAGAAGAATTGTTGGAATTCTGTTTGCGGGAAAGACGTCGGGAGTTATGTTATGAAGGCAATCACCGTTGGTTCGATTTGCGTCGCTTGGGAATGCCGGAGTTGACTCATGTTTTCTTGGATAACGATAACGGGTACGAAACGACCTATACCTTACGGAAAAATGACGGACGGTATGTATTGCCCATCCCGGGAGAAGTGTTGTTGCGAAACCCGAACTTGGCGAATGGTGTTGATAATAGTACTCATAACGAATAATTGTTTTACTATGAAATTCAGATATTTATTATTTATCGTTTTTTGCGCCGTGATATGGACCGGGTGCTATAACGAAAAAGATATCGTACCCACGGAGGGGAGCGAGATGATGTATTCCTTGCCTCAAGGCAATCACGAGTATGACAAGGATATTGTCGCATGGTTTGATAAATACGGTTTTTACACGGTTTATGATTTTAAGATAGGTGATTTGTACTGGGCAAATACCGCATGGGAAGAACAAGTAGAACCGAATTTGGGTGGATATTTGTCGGCAAAACAAGCGGATCCGGATCACGTGGGACCGGTATTGGAGATGTTTCAGGAACTTTTCTTGGATTATTACTCGGAGGATATGCTAAAGGAAAACATGCCTTTGAAGGTGTTCCTGTGTTCTGAATTGTGGAAGGGAAGTTGGAAAATGAATTATCTTACGGGAAAGATGGAACGTGGGGATTCCGTGGAGTTGATGGCATACAAGGGGTATGATTATATCGCATTGAATGGGGCGAGAGAAGATTTTGAAATTACGGAAAGCGTGAAATCAGACTTTTTAAGAGAGGTTAATAAGGTCTTTATTAACATCTTGACAACGAAAGGACTTTTCTCTATTCCGGAAGAATTTTTGCAGGTTTCCGATTATAAGGTGCCTAACCCGACAGCATGGCCGGGAAGTCCTACTGCTATTCCCGGACCGTCGAACAGTGTTTTCGCCCTCGGGTACCTGAATGTACAAACGGTAAAAAGCAGCTTTGCGCTAACGGAGATGCAGGAAAAAGATTTCGCTTTTTACATGGACTTAGTGATGTCGTATTCCATGGCGGAGTTGGAGTCGGAAACTGCAAATTGGAGTATGTATGACAATCAATCGTATATGGACTATACCGGAATATTGTATCCTCAACGCGGATATGATAAAGTGCGGCAGAAGTACGAGATATTGGTTGATTATATCGAGAGTTTCGGGTTGAGTTTAGATCGTATCCGTTTCCCCGAACGTTTTGCGACCGGGGAGGGAGAATAAAAACATCGATGTTAGTTTAGTTTTTTAGGGATCATTTATATGTGATGCATCGCTCGTTTTTTACGGGACGGGCGATGCTTTTAGGGTGTATTGTATGTAAAAATATAACAGTGTTATGGAAGAGATTATCGTAAGAGTAGAACATTTGTCACATCGGTATAGCATCCAGTGGGCTGTGAGAGATGTAAGTTTTGAAATTCCCAAGCACGGGATTTACGGGTTGCTGGGTGCGAACGGGGCGGGGAAATCGACCGTGATGAATATCATGTGCGGGGTGTTGAAACAGACCGAGGGGGAGGTGATTATCGCGGGAGTGAACACGAAACGGGATACGATTGCCGCCAAACGGCATATCGGTTTTTTGCCGCAGAAACCTCCTTTGTATCATGATTTAACGGTAGAGGAGTATTTGACACATGCGGCAGATTTGCGCTGGGTGGCACCCCGTGAGATGAAGAAGGCGGTGGAAGAGGCGATGGAACGTTGTGCTATCACTCATTTTCGTAGACGGTTGTTAAAGAATTTATCCGGGGGGTACCAGCAGCGAGTGGGTATCGCGCAGGCTATCGTGCATAAACCGGATTTAGTGGTGTTTGACGAGCCAACCAACGGTTTGGACCCGAACCAGATCGTGGAAATTCGTCGTTTGATCAAGAGTATTGCAGAAGAACGCACGGTGATTCTCTCCACGCATATATTGCCGGAAGTGCAGGCTACCTGCGACCATATCCTGATGATGGATCACGGGAAGATGGTTTTTTCCGGAACCGTGGACGAGTTTGACAATTACATCGTGCCGAACACGATATATGTTCACTTTGCCAACGCACCCTCGGTCGAGGTGTTGGGACAAGTGGAAGGTGTGACTGGGGTAGAGGACCTGGGCGGACAGCAATTCCGCGTGCGCTTTACTGATGCGCAGGAGGTAACCGAACGCCTCGTGGACCAAAGCACCGAACATCATTGGCGAATGCAGGAGATTCGGCAGGAGAAGAATTCGTTAGACACGATATTCGCCAAGTTGACAGAGAAGGGAAAGGGAAATTAATTGCTAAACGTTAAAGAGATTTATTATGAGAGCCATATATAAAATAGCGAAGACGGAATTGCAGATGCTTTTTTATTCGCCTATCGCTTGGTTGTTGCTACTGTGTTTTGTTTTTCAGACCGTGTTCTTTTACACGGGTATGCTTGAAGGCTTCGTGCTTGACGTGGAGAATAGCGGAACGACTTATTGGTGTTCCAAACGTCTGTTTATCATGGGATATGGTGCCGGATCGGGGTTATGGCCGAGCGTGGTGAATATCTTGTACCTGTATATCCCGTTGTTGACGATGGGGGTGATCAGTAAAGAGTTGAGTAGCGGTTCTATTAAATTGTTGTATTCTTCACCGATCAGTAATACCCATATCGTGTTAGGAAAATTCTTGGCGATGGTGGTGTACGCGTTATTGTTGACGTTGATCTTGTTCGTGTATGTCGTATTTGCTTGGTGCACGATTGATAATTTCGAGTGGGCATGGGTGTTGACCGGATTGTTGGGGATATTCCTGTTGGCCTGCACGTACATGGCGGTGGGTATTTTCGTTTCCAGTTTGACTTCCTATCAGGTGATTTCGGCCGTGGGTACGTTTATCGTGTTGATGTTGTTGGGTATGGTGAGCGGCTGGGGGCAGCAATACGACTTCGTGCGGGAAATTACCTATTGGTTGGGAATGAACGGACGTGTATCTACTTTTATTCAAGGTATGTTATGTAGCGAGGATTTGATCTATTTCCCGACAGTGATAGTGTTGTTCCTGATGTTGACGATTATCCGTTTGCATGCTATCCGCCAGAAGCAGAAATTTACGATCACGCTTTATAAAAATCTTGTGGTGATCGCTTTGGTTTGCTTGGTGGCATTCGTTTCTTCCCGCCCGGCATTGTTGGCTTACGCAGATACGACTTCCACGAAGAGTAATACGTTGACTCCTGTGGCTCAAGAGATCGTGGGGAAATTGGAGGGAGGATTGACAATCACTTCTTACGTGAACGTGCTTGACCAGAGATACGGCAGTTACGCTTATCCCCATTTCATCATGTATAACCGGGAGGCTTCGCGGCAATTCACGCGTTTTAAACCGGAAACGAAGTTGAAAGTGGTGTATTATTACGCCGACCCGAACGAGGGTATGCCGGGACGTCCTTCTGCTTGGCAGCAAGCCCGCCAATTGTGCGAGGTGTACGAGATCGACAGTATGATGTTATTGTCAAAAAATGAGGTGGACAATATGGCGGATTTGGCATCGCAGGGATACCGGTTCGTGCGCGAAGCTGTTCGGGAAAACGGGCAGAGAGAGTGGTTATACGATTTTACCGGTCGGGGATTATTGGATGAAGGTTCAACATCCGTGGCATTGAAGCGTATGGTGATGGAGGTGCCCAAGATCGGGTTCGTGACCGGACACCGGGAGAGAAGTATGTACGGGGACGTCCCGTATAACATGGGGTATTTGCTGACAAATAAATGGCATTCCACGGCTATGGTTAATCAAGGATTCGATCTGGAAGAGGTGACGTTGGATAAGGATATCGCGAAAGACGTTGATTTGTTGTGGATTGCGGATATGCGTACCGAATTGACTCCGGAGGAGGAATCCGTGTTGGAGAGATATATTGCACGGGGTGGAAACATGATATTCATGGGAGAACCCAGCCACCGGGAGGCTCAAAATAAGGTCTTGGGCAAGTTCTTCGGGTTGGAGTTGACTCCTTTGGTCGTGGGACCGGACGTGCGGTTCAAGGGTACGTTGCCTACTGCTAACCTTTTGGCGGTAGTGCCGACTCGAGCAGGGAAAGAGTTACTGCCTCAGTTGAAAACGACTTACCGCATCGTGCATGAGAATTGCGCGGGGATAGAGCAAGTGGAAGAGAAGGGATTCAAGGTGGAGGCCTTCTTGGAAACGGATACAATCGCTCCGGTGTGGACGGAGTTGGAAACCACGGATTTCGTGGATGATACCGTGAAATTTAACCCGGCGGCAGGAGAAATCTCCAAGGTGTTCACTACCGCGGCTGGGTTGACCCGTCAAGTGGGGGATAAGGAACAGCGTATCTTGGTGACGGGTGACGCCGATTGTTTGTCAAACAACGAGTTCGTGATCACCCGGGGAGTTTCGGCTGCCAATGGAAATCTGCTGGCAGGAACTGCTCTCTGGATGACATACGGGGAATTACCCTTGGATATGCGGCGTCCGGACACGAAGGATTCTTCCGTATCGATCTCCATGGCTTGGTACAGGGTATTCAAAGCGGCGTTTAAATTCGGGTTACCGATCTTATTGTTGGGATGCGGGGTGTTCATCTGGTTCCGACGGAGAGGAAGATAAGCGAGTGTGAAAATTTTGGTATGATAAAAAAGAAATAAAAGATATTTATGGAAGAAGCTATCGTAAAAGTGGAACATTTGTCACATCGTTACAGTGTGCAATGGGCTGTCAAGGATATTAGTTTCGAGATCCCGAAGAAAGGTATTTACGGTTTGTTAGGCTCTAACGGGGCGGGGAAATCGACCGTGATGAACATTATATGCGGGGTGTTGAAACAAACGGAAGGGAATGTTTTTATTCACGGTGCGGATACGCGTTTGGATCCCTTGGAGGCGAAGAAACATATCGGATTCTTGCCCCAGCAGGCTCCGTTGTACACGGATATGACGGTGGAGGAGTATCTGACACATTCGGCTTATTTGCGCCGGATGCCGGATGCCGAGATCAAAGCGGCCGTGGAGGAGACGATGGAGCGTTGCTCTATCATGCACTTCCGTAGTCGGTTGATCAAGAATCTTTCCGGGGGATACCAGCAACGGGTGGGGATTGCACAGGCTATCGTGCATAAACCCGCCTTGGTGGTGTTCGACGAACCGACGAACGGGTTGGATCCGACACAGATCTTGGATATCCGCCGCCTAATACAAGATATTGCGAAAGAGCGGACAGTGATCCTTTCCACGCATATTTTGAGGGAAGTGCACGCTATATGCGACTACCTGTTGATGATCGAACAAGGAAAGTTGGTGTTCTCCGGGACGGTAGACCAGTTTGATAATTATATCGTGCCGAGTACTATTTTCTTGCAATTGGCGGATGCCCCGGCTCCCGAGGTGTTGATGCAAGTGGAGGGGGTGACCGGTGTAGAGGAGTTAGGTGGACAACGTTTCCGTATCTCGTTCGAGGATGCGGAAGGTGTACTGGAACGCTTGGTCGAGGCAAGTTCCCGCAATCGCTGGCGGTTGGTGGAGATCCGACCGGAGAAAAGCTCGCTGGACGATATTTTCGCGGCGTTGTCGAAACAAGCGCACTGATGTATAATTTAAGGTATGTGACTATAAAAAATTGAGATTATGAAATTGATATATAGAATAGCGAAGGCAGAGTTGCGGATGCTTTTTTGTTCGCCGGTAGCATGGTTTCTGTTGGTGATATTTACTTTGCAGACGGCCTTGTTCTTCACGGGGAGATACGAGTGGTTCATGAAAGGGAATGAATACGGGAGCGGGAGAACGATGATGACTTCCATGTCTTTGTTTGCGAACGGGATTTGGGGGATCGTGCAGAATTACTTGTATTATTATATCCCGCTGTTGACGATGGGGTTGATTAGTAGGGAGTTGAGTAGCGGGTCTATTAAATTATTGTATTCGTCACCGGTTCGTAATTCACAGATTATCTTGGGTAAATTTCTGTCGATGGTGATTTACGCCGCCCTCATGTGCGGAATATTGTTGCTTTACGTGATTTATGCCGCTTTCACGGTGGAGAACTTTGAATTACCTGTGGTGTTGGTCGGTCTGTTGGGATTGTTCCTGTTGACTTGCACGTACGTGGCAGTGGGTATTTTCGTGTCCAGTTTGACTTCTTACCAGTTCGTGGCTGCAATCGGAACGTTTATCATTCTGATGTTGTTGAGCATGGTCGGGGGCTGGTGGCAGGAGTACGACATCATTCGTGACGTGACTTACTGGTTGAGTATTAATGGTCGGGCTTCCACGTTCGTGATGGGTATGCTTTGCTCGGAGGACGTGTTGTATTTCCCGATCGTGACGGCTTTGTTCTTGTTCCTGACGGTGATTCGCTTGAACGCAGTGCGCCAGAAAGTACGTTGGCAGGTTTCTTTCGGTAGATATGTAGCTGTTGTATTGATTGCCTGTACGTTAGGGTATTTCTCTTCCCGTCCGAAATTGATGGGGTATTACGATGCTTCTTCCACGAAATGGAACACGTTGACGCCGCATAGCCAAGATATCGTGTCGAAGTTAGATGGTGGTTTGACGATCACGGCTTACGTGAATATCTTGGGACCGAATTACCAGATGTTTGCTTTCCCCAAGTTTATTCAACAGAATCGGGAGCATTTTAAATTGTACGAGCGGTTTAAACCCGAAATGAAATTGAAAGTGGTGTATTATTACGATACGATCACCCCGGCTGACGGGATATACGGGGAAACTTTTGCGCAAAGATTGGGAAGTAAGAATCAAACTGTGCGTCAGGCGGCTAAGAAAATGTGCGAATTGTTCCAGTTGGATAGCGTTCACCGGGTATTGAGTCCCGAGAAAGTGCGGGAGTTGACGAATTTGGAAGGGGAGAAAACGTTTGCTTGGGAGTTGGTGCGTGAAAGCGGTGAAAGAGCTTGGTTGCGCACGTATGACGACCCGATGAATCCATTTCCGACTGAGGCGGAAATATCTGCCGCCATGAAGCGGATGACGCTGGAAGTGCCGAAGATCGGTTTCGTGGAAGGATACGGCATGCGCTCTATCCATGATACGAAGACTCGCGGTTATTACTTCTTCGCTTACAAGAAAGATTTCCGTCAGGCGTTGGTAAACCAAGGATTTGAAACTGTGGAGATCAATTTGGAAAAGGGAATACCGGCGGATGTGAATATCTTGACTATAGCCGATATGCGTGAACCTTTCACTGAGAATGAAGAACAGGTTTTGGCAGATTATATAGCCCGGGGAGGCAATCTGTATGTTTTGGGAGAACCGAGAAGACGAGAAGTGATGAACCCGTTGTTGAACAAGTATTTCGGGGTGGAATTGTTAGAAGGTACGCTGGTGCAATATCGTTTGGATTGGTTGCAACCGGATATACTGAACGCATTGATTACTCCTGCTGCCCGCGAGTTGAGTTACTATTTCGGGTTGGCTTACGGGGTGATGTTGCCAACGGCAGCAGGGTTGGAGAAAGTGGCTGACCGGGGTTTCAAGGTGACTCCCGTGCTGGTGAGCGATACGTTGAATATTCAGAAGAAAGAGAATCGTTCATACGCCGTGTGGAACGAAATGGAGTCTTTGGATTACGTGGAGGAACCCTTGACGATCAATCCGGCAAAAGGCGAGGTGGCCAAGGATTACTGTGCGGGTATGGCATTAACCCGTATGGTGAACGGTAAAGAACAGCGTATCATGATTTTAGGGGATGCCGATTGTATCTCTAACGGGGAGATCACGGAAGGTCGTTCTCAAACCAACTTCATCATGGACTTGGGTACTTTCCACTGGTTGAGTAATAACGAATTGCCCGTGGACGTGAGAAGACCGAGTACGACGGATAACCGGGTTGATATCGGAAGATACGGGTTCTACGTGATGAACTGGGGATTCAAATGGATTATCCCGTTATTGCTTGCCGGTGCCGGAATCGTGTTGTGGATTAGAAGGAGATCCAAGTAATTAAGTGATTTAGTGATTTACGATTTATGATTTCGGAAGGCCGGATGATTGAATCGTAAATCTAAAATCTAAAATCATAAATTGAATCATGAGTTTCAAAATAGATAAGCAAACATTGACGGATTTGGCTATATTCGGCACGGGTAAGAACCAGTCTGTTTATGAGATTTTCAACCGGACTCACTCTCGCGGGGGTGCCCGGTTGCTGGAAGAGATGTTCCAGTATCCTCTTTCTGAAATAGATGCCATTGAAAGCCGGAGTAAGGCTATCGCCTATTACATGGATAGACGGATGTCCTTTCCTTTTCGGGGGGCAATATTTGATGCGATTGAATTTTACCTGAATAACACGGACAGCAGGACTCAGTTGATGGCACAGGACAATACCTTGGGACGGAAGGTAAAAAACATCATGGGTTCCGACACGGATTATACATGGATACACAATGGAATCATGGGATGTCTGGAAATGTTGAATACCTTGAATGACTTTCTGGATTCCGGGGGTGAAGCGAGTGATCAGAATGTCAAGAAAGCCAATGACGAACTGAAAACATTGCTCGCCAATGAGAAATGGAATTGGTATCGACAGGAGAAAGGGAAGAAGAAAGTAAATTACGAGCAAGCGGTAAAATACGATAAGGTGTTCCGGTTTGAAGAGCGGAGTAAATTGTTCAAGATGATGTACAATATATACTTGATGGACGTGTATATTACCGTGGGTGAAGTTGCCAGAGAACGGAATTTCGTGTTTGCCAAAGCTTTGCCGGCGGGGGAAAACGTGTTGAAGATGAAAGGCGTTTTTCACCCGTTCCTGAAGAAACCCGTGGGGAACACCATTAACGTGGACAAGAACAGCAATGTCATATTTCTCACGGGAGCGAATATGGCGGGTAAATCAACATTCATGAAGTCTTTCACGATAGCCTTGTTTCTGGCTCACGCGGGATTTCCCGTGCCGGCGGAGGAGATGGTGTTTTCCGTGCGTAACGGGATGTTCACGACCATTAACTTGCCGGACAACCTGAGCATGGGATACAGTCATTTCTATGCCGAGGTGTTGCGTGTCAAGAAAGTTGCCCAACACTTGTGCCAGACGGAAAATCTGGTCGTCGTGTTTGACGAACTTTTCCGGGGCACGAACGTGAAAGATGCTTATGATGCCACGTTGGCGGTGACGGAAGCGTTTGCCGGGATACCGGATTGTTTGTTCATGATTTCGACTCATATCATCGAAGTGGGGCAGGTTTTAAAGGAGCGTTGTAAAAACATCCGTTTCGTTTACTTGCCGACGGTGATGGAAGGAAGTGTGCCGAGATACACGTATCAATTGACAGAGGGAATCACGAATGATCGTCACGGGATGATCATTATCAACAACGAGAAGATAATAGAAATAATAAACGGGGAAGGGGGCACGTTATGAGTTTCGAGACAGACAAGCAGACATTGGAGGATTTGAATATCTTAGGGCGGTATAAGAATAATTCGGTTTACAGTATTTTTTGTGATACAGTAACACGCGGGGGGGAACGCCTGCTGGAAAGGATGTTTCTCAATCCTTTGACGGATGTTGCGGAGATTAACCGACGAACCCAAATCTTCCGGTATTTCAAAGAGCATGATATTGCCTTTCCCGGTGAAACGAGAGAGTGTGATATCGTGGAGCAATATTTGTCGGGCGCCAGCGGTAAACATTGGGTATTTAATCTGGCGGTTCTATTAAGGGCGAAAACGCTGGAATTAATAGGAAATGATACCGTTATAAATCAATGGCATGAACAAGTGATAACCACGTTGTTTTTCTTGCAAAAAGCCCAGAGTTATTTAGACGAGGTTGTCAAGACAATCACGGGAAACCCGTTGGAAGAGAGAATCAAGTGGGGATATTCCCTGTTGCGGGACAAGGCGCTTGCCCGCGTGTTGAGTTTTCGGGGAGAAAAGCTAAGTTTGAGCGAGATGTTTAAGTTTGACAAGATATTGCGTTGTGATTTAAACAAGAAACTCGTTGATTTCGTGAAATTATTTTATGAAATAGATTTGAATACCGTGGTAGGGCGGGTTGCCCGGGAGCGGGAATTTTGTTTCCCAGTGGCTTATGCGGATAGTGAGGTTTCCATGGGGATACGGGGTTTGTTTCATCCCGCTTTGCCGGGTGCTGTGTCTAACGATCTGGAAATCACGAAAAGCAGGAATATCTTTTTCCTGACGGGAGCGAATATGGCAGGTAAATCCACGTTGATGAAATCTTTCGGCATAGCTGTTTACATGGCACACATGGGATTCCCCGTGGCGGCGAAAAGTATGGAGTTCACGGTACAGGACGGGATATATACTTCAATCAACGTGCCGGACAACATTAACTTGGGGTACAGCCATTTTTACGCCGAGGTTTTACGGGTGAAGAAAGTGGCAGTGGAGGTGAGTTTGTCGAAACGATTGGTCGTGATCTTTGACGAGTTGTTCAAGGGTACGAACGTGAAAGACGCTTTCGACGCCACGCTGGCAGTGACACGGGCTTTGGCAAATCGTCGGGCTTGTTCTTTCATGATCTCCACGCATATCATTGAGGAAGCGTCAGACCTGATGGAGGAGGTCATCATGATAAAAGATGGCAGACTTTTGCTGAAAGAAAATACACAGGATCTGTTAGAGAGAAGTTATCATGTGAGCGGAATTGCAGAGGTGGTAGATCAGGCAACGGAAGGTTATGAAAAACATCACGAGGAAAAGACGGGACGCAGCAAGAGCGTAACGATCCTTTTAAAAGAAGGTCAGACGCTGCCAGAGGGATATGATGTGACGATCCAGCCGGTCAGTCTGGAGAAGTTATTTGTATCACTGTGTGGATTAACGGATTAGTAATCGTTTTATCCGGTGTAGTGATTTAGAAATCAATGTACCGGGAAATGGCGGGAGGAATGAAAAATGGAACAATCTAAAATCATAAAAAGGAATTTTCTTTTCTGGGGCAAATATGGTATTCAGATGACAGCAATCCTCATTGGTTTTGTCGTAGTGTATGGTATATTTTTTAGCTTTGGTGACAGTTCGGATGGGGGATTCTGGACGAGTGCAAATTATTTTGCCATTCTGATCGGTATTCTGTTTAACTATATCGGACCGATCAGTTATGGAGGAACATATATCCCGATGGTGCTTTCCTTTGGTTCCGGCAGAAAGGAAGCAGCGTGGGGAGCACAGCTTTTATATGGAGTCTACGCGGTTACTGCATATCTGTTTGTTCTTCTCACAGGGTATCTGTCAGCAGGAAGAGTGGATGGTTTTAAAAACATACTGATCGCGGAAGGATTTGTTCTCTGTGTGGCATTTGGTCAGATCTGTACCGTACTGCAGATGCGTTATGGAAAAAAAGGAATGGTATTTGGAATCTTAATAACAGTTGCAGTCATAGTTTCTATAGGTGCTGGTTTTGTTATGGGAAGCGGTTTGATCGATACGCTTACCGCATGGATCGGAAATCTGTCAGGCAGGGTTATTTCGGGAGCACTTTTTGCCGGTGCAGCAGTGGCAATTGTACTTTATGTAATCAGTCTTATCCTGCAGCTTCGTGTGGTATCGAAGTATGAAGTGCGTGTGTGACAGTGTCATACAGGAAATGGATAAATCAAGGTGTTTGTATAGAAAGCTACAACAATATGAAAGGGGTAGAGTGAGAAAATGATTGACAATTTTTTGATACAATGCAAGACAAGAAGGGCAGAAGTGATGGAGTTTCTTGCTGTTGCGCTGGGCGGTTATGTGTTGGGGATCATTGTTATGATGGTCATCCGCGCAAATACCATGGAAGAGAATGAGTGTGTCACGCTTGGAGTGCTGATCGCTGCGATCATGCTGGGGTTTGTACATTTATTTGGTATCATATTTTCTTTTATCGGGGAATTTAACATGGCGTTGTCAATGGGTGCAACGAGAAAAGCCTATGTGGGAAGTTATGCGTTATTTAACATGGCAGAACTTGCAGGACTGGAACTGCTGTTATTTGTATTTGGAAAGATAGAATTTGCCATCATGGGAGTGATCTATCCGCAGTGTGATGTCATACTGGATCTCACTCAGTACTTTCAGTGGAAATACCTTCTGGCGGTTATCATCGGAATGACGATCGTGGAATTGTTTGCAGGAGCTGTGATTCTGCGGTTTGGAATGAAAGCACTCTGGGGTATCTGGGCAGTCTGGATGTTTATCATGCTTGTACCGGTAAGACTGAGTGAAAATGAAATGATAGCAGCAAAAATGCATCAGATTGGTATGCAGATCGGATTCGGAAATATTGCGCAGTATCTGTTCCTTTTGGGTGTGGTCGTGGCAGCCATCATGGCAGTACTGGCATGGAAGCTTCTGAGAAAACAGAAGGTGACGGTGTAAAATAACAAGGCGAAACAAAGAAAGTATCACGACTTAAGAAAAGGTCGGAGAAAGACAGAATAGAATGTATAAAAAAGGCAGAACCGGGGATGAAGCGGTTCTGCCTTTGTTTGGTATAAAATGGATGTGCAGGTTATTTGTTGCTGCGTCTCCAGATGTGCATTTTCTCAGCCTCTTTGATCAGCTCGTCACGGAAATCCGGGTGAGCGATGGAGATTAATGCCTCTGCTTTCTGCCATGCGGAAAGTCCTTTGACATTGACTTTACCGTACTCAGTTACAACATAGTGTGTGTTGGCACGGGTATCGGTTACGATGGAACCGTTTGCCAATGTCGGGCGGATTCTTGACTGCACCTGTCCGTCTTTGGTCTTAAAGGTAGAGGACAGACAGATAAAGCTCTTGCCGCCTTTTGACAGGTAAGCACCTAAAACGAAGTCTAACTGTCCACCGGCACCACTGATCTGCTTGATACCTGCTGACTCTGCATTGACCTGACCATAGAGGTCGATATCAACGGCGTTGTTGATGGAAATAAAGTTATCGAGTGCAGAGATCGAACGGATATCGTTGGTGTAATCAACCGGAGCACTCATCAACTCTGGGTTGTCGTCTAAGTAATCGTACATTTTTTTGGTACCTGCACCGAAAGCGTAGGTCTGACGGTAACGGTCGATATTTTTCTTTGCACCGGTGATCTTTCCTGCTTTTGCGATGTCAACAAATGCATCTACATACATCTCTGTGTGGACACCGAGGTCTTTTAAGTCAGACTCTGCAATCAGGGAACCGACAGCGTTTGGCATACCGCCGATACCAAGCTGTAAGCATGCACCGTTCGGGATCTCGTCTACGATCAGTTTTGCAACCGTTTTGTCGATATCTGTTGCAGGACCGCCGGCACCAAGCTCGCCGATCGGAGGATTCGAACCCTCTACGATATAGGTAACATCGGAAATGTGAATTCCGCATTCTGTTCCGCCAAGGCAGCGCGGCATATTTTCATTTACCTCTACGATGATGTGTTTTGCAGTCTGACACATAGCACCGAGATGGGAGGCACTTGGTCCGAAATTGAAATATCCGTGGGAATCCATCGGTGCTACCTGGAACATTGCTACATCATCCGGGCAGTCAAGCTCGCGGTAGTAACGTGGCAGTTCGGAGTAACGGATCGGTGAATAGAAAGCGCATCCGCGGCTGATCATTTTACGCTCGATACCGGACATATGCCATGAGTTCCATGTAAAATGCTCTCCGGCATCCTCACGTGCGAAAGTTGCTAACGGTTTTAAAAGGATACCACCGCGCAGGTTTACGTTTGTCAACTCATCGGTACGTTTTGCCAGCGCCTGATCAAGGGCATCTACGGTGTTTGTACACCAGCCGAAATCAACCCAGTCACCGGATTTGATCAATTTTACCGCCTCATCGGCAGATACAAGTTTCTGTTTGTATTCCTGTGAATAATCCATCACAAATACCTCCTCATAATTGTTAAAAATCATGATATAAAAAGATTGTTAAAAAATTACCATAGTCTTATCCTAACACTTTATGGAGGGTTTGACAAGATATCTTATATTTATGAAAGAAATTCAATTATTGAATATTACCATTTTTGTCACAAGAAATAGTAATCGTTGAGGTATGTTTGACAGTAGATTTTTTTTTGTTTAGAGTAAAATTTCCGGTTGCTATATAATCCTTTTTACGAGCTGTAGCTGATGAAAAATACCAAGCATTATTTGATGTTGAGGTTGAATAATTAGTTTTTGTACAAGAAGAAGTACGTCCATTATAAGTAAATGTGGCGGATAATGTGTAAGATGCAAGTGTTTTTCCAGCTTTATTTTTTATTGTATTAGTACGTTGAACAGACTTATTCTTAGAAACAGATCGATCATTTGATAATGGAGAATTAAGAAAATAGATAGTTGTGGTGGATTCGATAAAAAAATTGTCATCTTCGTAAATGATATAATTTTGAGATATTTCTTTCGGTATAAGGGAAGCTTTTAAGTTGACAGGAAACATGATTGTAATCAAGACAATTAGAGTTGTAATAATGATTTTTTTTGGCATAAAGATATCCTTTCTATTAAATATACTAATTAAATTGTTCGGTATCTAAAATTTCTGTACTATAAGAAATTTCAGTATCATTATAAATATATGT
>OGKG01000973.1_pt1 | contig 35980 bp, 28 predicted proteins | sample 1572201 | NCBI WGS metagenome assembly OGKG01 (sample SAMEA2582146, study PRJEB24529) | metagenome | biome: Human gut stool | place: China | collected 2011 | reverse complement strand
TTTGCATAAGATGTAGCTGCACTCGGGAAACAAGAGCAAGCTCTCTTTCCGCTCGTTTGCAACATCTTTGCATAATATAGGATGCGGCTCGGCAACATCAATCCTGTGAAAACGTTGTTTCCCCGTATTGCTGCTGCACTCGCCTTTCGCTATGTCCGCATCCCCGTAAGGTTTTGCTGAAAAAACCGTGACGGCTGGTATTAAACTTAAATAACGGATAAAAACTTAAATGAAATGGAAAAGACACTGATTCTTCTAAAACCCTGCACAGTGCAGAGAGGGCTCATCGGTGAGGTGATACATCGCTTCGAGAGAAAAGGTCTGCGCATAAAAGGACTTAAAATGATGCAGCTCGACGAAGCCATTCTCAACGAGCACTATGCCCATCTTGCCGACCGCCCGTTCTTCCAGTGGGTGAAAAACGCCATGATGGCTACTCCCGTGGTGGCTATGTGTGTGGAAGGCACTGACGCGGTGGAGGTGGTGCGCAGCATCACAGGAGCTACAAACGGACGCAAGGCAGCCCCGGGCACCATCAGAGGCGACTATGCCATGAGCGGACAGGAGAACATCGTGCATGCCTCAGACAGTCCTGAGAATGCGGCGATAGAGCTGCGCCGCTTCTTCAAGGAGGAGGAGATATTCGACTATCCTTACCCCATGCGCGACTTCTTCTACAGTCCTGACGGCATATGATGGCGCGGAAGGCGGCATACAAATAAGCATATCAGATTAATATAATATAAACTTTTAAATCCGATGGATAAATTAGTAATAAGCAGTTATGATGAGTTTGCCGCTTACTTGGGCAAGAATCTGGGTGTGTCAGACTATGTGGAGCTGACGCAGGAACGCATAAACATGTTTGCAGACGCCACTCTCGACCATCAGTGGATACACGTTGACACGGAGCGCGCGGCACGTGAGAGCCAGTTCGGCACGACCATAGCGCACGGCTATCTCACGCTATCGATGCTACCTTATCTGTGGAACCAGATTATAGACGTGAGAAATCTGAAGATGATGGTGAACTATGGCATGGACAAGATGAAGTTCGGTCAGGCGGTGAAGTCGGGTCAGGCAATACGCCTGTCGGCAGACCTTCACGCCATAGAGAACCTGCGCGGGGTGACCAAGGCGCAGATAAAGTTCGCCATCGAGATAAAGGACTGCCCGAAAAAGGCACTCACCGGTGTCGCCACGTTCCTCTACTACTTCGAGTGACACGGCTTGACGGTGTGGGCTGACAGAAAAGAAAACCCGGAGAACGGTGTGATGATCCACCGCGCTCCGGGCTTTATGTTTGTTCATCCGTGCCGCTCCGTGGCGGCGGCTGATGTCATAACGTCATCTTCTCGAGCTTCATCTCGGCGGCTTTCTCTATGGCTCCGACATGCTCCTTGAAGTGTGGTGCGTTGGAGTGAGCCTCGAGTGACGCCTCGTCAGCCCATGTCTCGCAGAACATGAACACGTTGTCGTGTGTGGCGCTTGCGAAGAAATCGTAAGCCACGCAGCCCTTGTCGTTTGCCAGTGTGGCGGCTACGAGAGCCTTGGCGTGTGCTGTCACCTCGTCGCGCAGGGCGGCGTCGTTAAGTCTTACGAAGCAGTTCAGTCTTATCATAATATTTCCTTTCTTTTGTTTTATGTTAATATTGTGCCGGCAACCGGTGCCGGCGGGGTTATGGTCATTTGTTCAGAGTCCACGTGGCACCGTCCTTTGTGTCCTTCACCTCGAATCCGGCGGCGGCGAGCTCGTCGCGTATGCGGTCGCTGGTAGTCCAGTCTTTCGCCGCCTTAGCCTTGGCGCGGAGGTCGAGCACCATGTCCACCACCTTGCCGTATGCCTTCTCGCGCTCGTCAGACGAGCCGCTGCGGTCGTCGCGCAGTCCGAGAATGTCGAAGGTGAAGAGCCGCATCGTCTCCGTGAGCTCCTTCAGGCAGTCCTCGCATATGGACGCCTTGTGGTCCACGAGGCGGTTTATCACGCCGCACGCCTCGAACAGATGGCTTATCACCTGTGGCGTGGCAAGGTCGTCGTTCATCGCGTCGTAGCACTTCCGGCGCAGTGCCTCTACGGTCTTCTTTGTCTGTCCGTCGCACTCGGCAGACGGTTTTATGCGTTTCAGGGCGGCTATGCCGTTCATCAGTTTCTCCAGTCCCTTCTCGCTTGCCTGCAACGCCTCGTTGGAGAAGTCCACCGTTCCGCGGTAGTGTGCGGACAGTATGAAGAAGCGGATGGTCATCGGCGAGTATGCCTTGTCGAGGCTCTCGTGCTCTCCTGTGAAGAATTGCTCGAGCGTGATGAAGTTCCCCAGCGACTTGCCCATCTTCTGTCCGTTGATTGTTATCATGTTGTTGTGCATCCAGTACTTCACCATCTGGTCGCCCTGGCTTGCCACAGCCTGCGCTATCTCGCACTCATGGTGGGGGAAGACGAGGTCGAGTCCGCCGCCGTGAATGTCGAAGTGCGAGCCCAGATACTTACGTCCCATGGCGGTGCACTCGCAGTGCCATCCCGGGAAACCCTCGCTCCACGGGCTCGGCCAGCGCATGATGTGCTCGGGCTGTGCCTTCTTCCACAGTGCGAAGTCAGCCTGGTTGCGTTTCTCTCCCACACCGTCGAGCTGCCTGCTCGCGTTTATTATGTCGTCGAGATTGCGTCCGGAGAGCACTCCGTAGTGATGTTTCTCGTTGAACTTGGCTATGTCGAAGTATATGCTTCCGTTGCTCTCATAGGCGAAGCCGTTGTCCATTATCTGCTTCACCAGCTCCTCCTGCTCTATGATGTGTCCTGTGGCGTGCGGCTCTATGCTCGGAGGCAGCACGTTGAGGGCGTCCATCGCCGCGTGGTAGCGGTTGGTGTAATACTGCGCCACCTCCATCGGCTCGAGCTGTTCGAGGCGCGCCTTCTTTGCTATCTTGTCGTCGCCGTCGTCCGCGTCGTGCTCCAGATGACCCACGTCTGTGATGTTGCGCACGTAGCGCACCTTATATCCGAGATGCTTCAGATAGCGGAAGAGCAGGTCGAACGTTATCGCCGGACGCGCGTGACCGAGGTGCGGGTCGCCGTATACGGTGGGTCCGCAGACATACATTCCCACGTTCGGTGCGTGCAGAGGTTCAAAAAGCTCCTTTCGTCTTGAAAGAGTGTTGTATATGAAAAGTTTCTGTTCCATAATGGTTTATATGAGTTTGGCGGACCGCAGGCGGTGTCCGTACTGTTAATGTTTACCAATTTGCAAACTTACTTATTTTTTTTGATATACATGAAAAATTTGTTCATTTTCATCGCTTCGCACCTCACGTAAGCCGCTATGGCAGTATCCGTAACGTTTTCCGCCGTATGTGACACCTTTTCCAGGTCATTCCTCTACCGTGTCCTACGGCTCGTCCGCGTCCCGTACAGCCACTTCGCATCTTATCACCTTCCGCTTTCGGTCTGTTATATAAAGCTTTGCAAGTTCTGGCGACGGCAGTCCGGCTGTCTGCCATTCCTTATAATATAAGGTGACGACATGCAGTATGTCGTCCGCCCTCACCCATCCGGGTATCTCATCCGTCGTCACAGGCAGGTATTTCTCGGGAATCCAGCTGTAGTCAATGAACCTGAACGGATACTCACCGATGGTAGGGAACATGTCGCCATGATTGTGTATGTCAATCGGTATGTCCTTTCCCTTCATGTGATATGCCATGTGGTTCAGGGCGATAGCGGTGAGTATTCTTATCCGTTCGTCCTTTTTCATATTCCATATGGGTTTGCCTTTGGCATATTCTCTGCTCCGCAGCTGTGCGTCTGTAGGAATGACGTATCTTTGCGCATGCCGTGTAGGGTTTTCAAAAACGCCTGTCACACGTTCATTCTCGTCTATGCCGTATGTATATACAGTGACATCGCCGGTGGCTTCTGAGAATATCACGTTCAGGTCTTCGTCCAGTTCGACATTTGCCATTTGCACTATTTCATGATCAGGATAAAACGTCTCTCCTATCACTGATACTGAATAGCAGTATCTGTCGGACGGAGCGAAGGCTCTTATCATGCTGCTGTCGTTGTGTATATTTCCTTTTTTATCATAATAATCACATATCCACTTCATGCTGTACCTGTCGTTGTCTTCCTGATATACGAGGAAGAATGGCTGCTTGTCGGGAATGTCTGTGTAGACATCCGCCTCCGCCTTTGCCGCTACAATGCTGTCGCGCTCGTGCCACGGCAGTACGCTCAGACGTGTCTGTGCGCCTGTGTCAAGAACACAGACACATGCGCATAGAATGATTAAGAATGATTGTCGCTTCATTTTTTCAATATAACTATAACGGCGCATTTGCTTTCCTGGTCTCCGGCTTGTGCATACGGCATCTTATCACCTTGCGGTTTTTGTCGGCTATCCAGCACGATGCGAGTACCGGAGACTTCAGACCAGCCTTCTCCCAGCCCTCCCAATATATTGTGATACAATGGTAAATGTCCTCTGGGAGCGTCCCTTCCGGTATCTCGTCCTTTTTGAAAGCCCTGTATTTCTCCGGTATCCAGTCGTATTTCAGAAACTTGAATGTGGACTCGCCGATAGTGGGATATATCTCGCCGACGTCTCTCATGTCTGTCCAGCACTCGCCTTTCTTTGTGTGATACACCAGATGGTTGAGCGCGATGCCGGTGAGTATCCTTATCCGCTCAGCCTTTTTGAGCGAGGCGACAGACTTCCCGTACGCATACTTCTTGCCGCGCAGCTGCCCGTCGGTGGGTATATCGTACTTCTTGGGACGGCGCGGAGCGTTCCTGAATATCTCCGATGTCGGAATCTTGTCCTTCATGTCGAAGCCGTTGCCGTAGACTGTCACGTCATACGTATATTCCGATAGCAGCACGTTGAAGTTCTCTTCCATCATTGCTGTGGCAGGACGCCCTATCTCCGGCTCGGTATTGTCAAAATCGAAAGGATAATATTCCTTGCCTATGATGTCTATATGATAAATGTATCTGTCGGACGGTGCGAAAGCCCTTTCTATACTGTCTTTTTCTTTAGGATGAAGAAAGTTATATAACCATTCCACGTAACTCTCGTCGAAATCATTCTGATATATGAGAGCGACAGCTTCCTTACCAATGTTGTTGTTGTGAAAGTAATCTCTCATCCTCGCCGTTATCACACTGTCGCGCTCATGCCACGGCATCTCGCTGAGGCGTGTCTGGGCTTGCGCAAGAATGCCCTGACATATGAATAATAGTATAAAGAGGTGTTTCATAATGTGTGTGTTAATATTATAACAAATATGCATCAACAACTAATATAAATATATTTACAATAATATGACGATGTAATCGGATTATTCCTATATTCTTTTTCTGGATAAATCTGCTTCCATCTTATTATTGAATGGTTTAAGAAAATATATCAGAATAGATTCTATACGTAGATATATCAGCTGTTGACGCATATTTATATGATAATTATTTTTTTGATTTTTATACTTAAAATTCGCCGTGATATTTTATACCGCTGCCGTTAATTATTGAATATTCACGTGTGTCAGAAGCTGGATGCCCTGAACGGATGATAATTCCATGATCATTCTTATATGGAGTCCTTGTACCATCTTCATGTTCGTAGTATCCATCTGGAGTCTCACCTTCTTTAGGATTTCTTCTATAATCTTCTTCTTTTCCTTGGTAATCAATGACAATACCAAACTCATATTTGTTTTTGGAAACGGCTTTAAAATCATCGTCCGATGGTCCTACATGTCGTACATTGTGTCCTTTGTCATGTGTCAATGAAAAATGAGTGTGAACAACCGTTACCAGTTTTATATGTTCGGAACTGCCTGTATAGCCATTTCCTGATGCTGAATAATCTTTTATCTCTACTTTTCCGTCTTTGCCATAGATAAATTTTCCACCAATGTATTCTTTATTATCTAAATCATAAAAAATACAACATGCTACTTCCATTTTCGGATTATCTTTCACTTTGGCAAGCATTTCATCCCACATCATATTGATTCGTCCCCTTACAAAAGCATTGTTCATGACATTTACCGGATTTTTCGCGGCTTTCCATGTGTCAGGAGCTGAACCTGTAGAAGCTGATTCCGCACATCCGGTAGGACTGCCTTTGTATCCGCTGCCCATTATTAAAGAATAATCTATCTCATCCTCATCGGAAGAACCTGAAGTATCGCACGATCCCCAAATGTCAGTTCCGTATCCGGACGAACTGCATCCGCTCGAGCCGTTGTTGGAGCCACAGGAACCACAAGATTCACTGCAGTCAGAACCGTACATGCCTGAACAGCATTTCTCTGAGCCACATCCGCACGAGCCGTTGTGTGAACCACAGCATCCGCATGAGCAACAACCATCGCTCCCGCATCCGCATGAGCCGCATCCGCATGAGCCGCAGTGATTCTCATCATACATCATGGAAGTTCTCTCAATACTGCTTTGAGTTGACAGATTGTCAATCTTCCTTAATTTCTTTTCGTTGTTTTCCATTGTTAAAAACGTTTTAAATTAATGTTTGTGTGTTTTTGATTATGTATATGCAATATACCTTTTACAGGTTTATTGTCAATATCAGATTATCGTACAGGACATTTCTGATGACTTTGATATATAAACAGTAATTTGTTATATGCAAGATACTCGGATTCAACCTTGATTAAATCGTGCAGTTGTCTGTCATCAATGACCACATCATCAGACATACATGACTTTATGCCTTCAAACAAATCATCATAGCCGGTCTCTTTTTCTGACAACAGCAGAATGTTGTATTGTAAGTCGTTTATAAGAACCTCACTGTACCCTTTGTTGCCGTAAAGCAGGGGAATAAGTGCGACGTTCAGTGGCTTCATGCTTTTCTTTCTGTCAATCCTGTCTCTTACCAGTATTTTGGCTTCTTCCTGCCAATCCTCGGGAATAAGAAAAATATCCGTGTAAGGATTGCGTTTGAAAACATACTCTTCACGGTTATGATTTTCACCAATCATAAAATCGAGGTATGAGGATGACTGTCTCTCATTTTCAAACAGTCTGTCACGTGGAATGTCATTCCACTTGGCTGTCGTGTCTTTCAAATGGTCCAGGTACATGCCTACGCACATCTGTATTGACAAGTCAGGCTCTTTGCCGGTGTCTGACACGAGTCTGACGTGGTTGTCTCTGAACAGCATGCTGATATTGCCGGCAGTCTGCGGTGACAGCTTGAACAGCATTCTCCTCATCAGCTCACATACTTTGCGGCTTCTTTTGTGTCCGCCCAGCATATGTATCAACGGATGTTTGTCCTGCTGGTAAAAGTCTGCAAATTCATGGTAAGAATACCCGTTGTCCTGAACATCATGGTTTACCACTGTTCTCACGTCCTTGTTCTCATGTTTCACCAAGGAATAGAACAGCATCTGCTCAAACAAGATGTTATTGTTGACAGCCATGTTCGGTGACGCAGGGTCATTCATTCCGTTGTCCATGATTATCTTGTCTGCCTCATTGCAATATCTCTTTATGAAATCTACGTCAGAGCCGCCTATCACACCGGCATTGTATGAGCCGAACGTCTTTTCGTCTATGTCTTTTTTGAGATAAGACGGAAATACGGTTCCACGTTTGATAATATCGTTTACCATACCTGTATAGTAATCGCTTATTATTTCCTTGTTCTGCGCTATAAGTCCGGCTTCCATTATGTCTTCACTTATAGGATGTGTCAGTATGACGTCTCCATCAACATGAAGGAACGGTCCGTCCTGAAGAGAATAAGTCATGATTTTGGGATATGCCCAGTGTGCCTGACGGCATTTAAGATTATCATACACCACTTTGATTTCAGTGTATGGCAGGTGCAGGCAGTCACCTAATATCTTCTTTCCTTGTGAATCTGTGTATAGGACAACGTCATCGTAAAACTCCCGTAGCTTTATGCAGCTTAAAGCCCAAGCTGTCAGATGGTGTTCAGAATCAATCCAACCGAATCCGTCTTTTAATAAATCCTTTTGCCCTGTCCATAAAGTTTGTGTGATTTTCATATAATATGATTGTTTTAATATAGTAGTATATATAAATGTGGTGGTATGTGTTTTTGTACCCGATCAGATTATTTCAGGTTATTGCACATCCGCTAATATAACACTTTAATTCCATATTACACTTACAATATGAAAGGAAGTTGGACGTGATTTAACTTAATTTATCATATAAATAAGATTTTATAGAGTTTTGTAACAATGATTCACATATCGTGGTTTGTGTCGGATAAAAACCGCCGAAGCTTGTTTTATGTATGAAGATATACTGCATATGTGATGAGAACAAGAGCCGGACCTGTGAGCATCCGGCTCTTATATTGAAATGTAGTGTCTATGCCTGCTCAGGAAGACGTGCAATCCGGCATGTATATAACTGACAACAGCGTCATCAGTCAAGCAGTGGCGGTGCGTCTTTCATTTTATTCCTGCGGACGAGAAACGCGCGGTGGTCTTTGTCGGTTATGTAGACAACCGCCACTCGTGACGTCTCGTATCCCACTCTCCTGGCTTTGTCCCAGTATATTTCCACACGATGATAAATGTCGTCCGGGCTCATGCCTCTCGGAACCTCGCTCGGACGGACATCAAGCTCTTTCTCCGGTAGCCAGTAATGTCCTATGAACTTGAAGGTTGACTCTGAAATGACAGAATACAGCACAGCCTCCTTTCTGTCAAATCCGTCTAACATTTGCAAGGCGTTGAATGCTATACCGGTGAGCACGCGTATGCGTTCATCCTTGCTGAGCGAGGCAATCGACTTGCCCCATGCATATTCGTCGGAATGCAGCTGTTCGTCCGTCGGTCTTTTATATTTGGTAGGTCTGCGTGTAGGATGGTCGAAGACACCGGTCACCCTGTCGTTCATGTCGTATTTATACCAATATAACGTGCAGTCGTCTGTCATTGAAGTCATAAGCACATCAAGGTTTTCGTCCAAAAGGGCTGTTGCTACCAGCCGGTTCACATAGTCACCGCCAAAGATCATACGCTCGCCGTACAGTCTTACATCATATAAATATGAGTCAGACGGAACATCCGTTCTCCACACACCTTTTTGGCTTGCCTTAGAATCATATGCCACAGCTACCCAATTGATATTATACATGTCGTTGTCCCTTTGACGTATTATCGTGACGCAGTCGTCATAATTCCGGCTTTTCTCCTCGTTGAAAAACCGCTTCACCTTCGCTGTGATGATGCTGTCGCGCTCGTGCCACGGCATCTCGCTGAGGCGTGTCTGGGCTTGCGCAAGAATGCCCTGACATAGGAATAATAGTATAAAGAGGTGTTTCATAATGTGTGTTTTTAGGTTATGAATATCCGCTAATATAGCGATAAATGTGCATACCGCGCTTGCAATATGACATGAATTGGGATGAGATTTAACTTAATTTACCTTTTGTGAATGATTTTATTACATTTTGTGACGGTTTTTAACATATAGCGGATGAGGCGTCAGCACGGAATGAAAGGAAAAAGGTTGCTGGATAGGGAAGAGTGTGTGGGGATATGTGTAAAACACTATTGCACTCACTTGCACGTTTTTTTGTATCAAAATAACAATGGCGTCAGCCCAGTAGAGACGCAAAATTTTGCGTCTCCCGAGCAAAAAGCGCGGCAATGACAGGCATATAATAGCATTTGTTTATAGCCCCTCCTTGCGTCTCCCGAGCAAAAAGCGCGGTAATGGCAGGCATATTTCGCATTTGTTTATTGCGCATCCTTGCTTGTGAGACGCAAGATTTTGCGTCTCTACTTTGGTTTGCCCACATATAATATCGCGTTGTTTACATGTATAAGGCAAAGTCAACAGCTCAATAAGGGCTTGCTTTCGGATTGCGGACACCTAATTTCGTATAAAAATGCAAAGGCGCGGACGGGTGTGCATATTTATCCAGCGGCAACTCCGCGAGAGTAGGATATTTTCGTCGTAAAGACATTGCGGACGCGAATACGCGGGTTTTGCGCGGTTTGGGTAAGGTGCTGACAGTCAAAGGAATGTATGTTTTTGCGTTGCAAGACAGTGTTTGCCGGGTTGCGGAAGAGCCTTTTCGGTGTCGCGATACGGGCTTTCCTGTTGTGTGGGAAAGGCTTTTTTACGGTGCGGAACGTGCTTTCCTGTGGTGCGGGAGGATGGTCGTGGCGAGCCGATATTGTGAGGAATATCCGCCGGAGTGGTTTTTATGGCGATGCGGAGGGTATGGAGGAGCAGGTGAGGATGGTATAAATGCTTGCCCGGAACGGTTTTTATTCTCTCTTTTGACAGTAAAAAATGTAATGATTTTTTACTGTCCTTATTGCATAAATATTCATTTCCGGCAATGCCGCGCTGCTATGTTTTCACATCCGTATATCCGTCCCGAACATAAGTCCGGATGTTTTGTGATGCCAAAGACACATATCCATGAGCAGTCTATGGCATTGAAATGCGTGCAATGAAATGCTGATGATGAATGCGTTTATCACTCGTGAGACGCAAGATTTTGCGTCTCTACTTTAGCTTGACAGCGTGTTTAAAGATTGATATAACAATGGCGTCAGCCAGTAGAGACGCAAAATTTTGCGTCTCCCGTGCAAAAAACTCAGCAATGACAGGCACATAATCGCATTTGTTTATAGCCCATCCTTGCGTCTCACGAGCGACAAACACCCTGACAAACCACATATTATTGCGCACCTTTCACAGGGATATTCCAACACGGGAGACGCAAAATTTTGCGTCTCTACTTAGGTTTGACAGCTGGTTCAGGACTTGAAATGGCGATGACTCGAGCCTGTGTATGCGCAAAATCTTGCGTATCTTGTGTAATGTTAAAGTCTATTCTGAATAACAATATTGATTGTATTACAGGAAAATAGTTGACAAAAGGTAATGCATTAACCACTGTTATTTAAATTTTATTAAATAAAACACTTTCCCCGTTTTATATTAACCGCTGCATTGAAATATTTGTTACATTTGCCTACAGAAGCCTGATGACTGGTACGGACTACATGTATCATAAGCCGTCCTTAAATGATTTCGCACACATATAGAGCGTTATCCTCCATATATTACTACGAAACAGCATGGCAGGTCATATCCTGAAGGTTTCCATATATAATTATTAGAGAAAGATATTGCAAACGAGTGGAAAGAGAGCTTGCTCTTGTTTCCCGAGTGCAGCTATATCTTATGCAAAGATGTTGAAAGGTGAGTGCAGAAGCAAGTAAGGAAAACGAAGTTTTACTTAACTTGATACAGCCGAACCGCATCATATCTTATGCAAGGATATTGCAAACGAGCGGAAAGATAGCTTGGTCTTTGCTTCCCGAGTGCAGTTGTATCTTATGCAAATAGGAGAGTCGGTTAAAATATAATATACAAGTGATGAAACACATTAATCTACAATATAATAATAAAATAAAGAAATCATGAGAAAGGTCATAACATTATTATTGGCAGTGACCCTCTCGCACTTATATTCAGGAGGTCAGACCACTGACCTCCTGAATTCGTATGAGGAGGGAGAGCTTCAGGTGCGCCAGAAGCCTGGAAGTGACCGCCTGCTGGCGGACTGGCTCGACGCTGCCGGCGTGAAAGAGGACACTGTGTATGCTTTCTTGTTTGTTCCCGGAAGCTGTCCGCGATGCGAGAGCAGCATCAGGCTTTACCATAAAGAGTTACGCAAGACGGGCAGGAAACTGATGCTCATCAGCGTAATAGGCGACAAGGAGACTGCCGACTACTACAACCGCAGGAAGGGTTATGAGCCTGACTACGCCTTGTGCGACTCTACAGATAGATACAAGGGCATATTCAGCTTCAACAATGTGGACCTCGGCGGACTCTATCTGCTCAAGCTGGCGCGCTCCGGACGTATGGTGACAGGCATCGAGGGATCGTCGTTCGACGACAATTTGTTCACCCAGCTCACGGCGCGCAGAGAGCCTCTGCCGTATCATGACTTCGTGGAGGAGGCTGTAGGAAGCGGACAGACAGAATATGTCTACACCGTGGAGCAGGCGAAGCCTCACGCCATGAGCATGGTGCGCGACTACCGGCTGAATGTCTCAGCCGACGCTCCGCTGTGCGAGACGTTCCGCAATCCGTGGTTTGACGGCAGGGAGTTCTACTACACCGACGAGCTTGTCGCCGGCATGCCGATATACAGGCTCGGCTCTCGGGGCAGCCTCGACCTTGTGGAGGTGATGCGCCCGGCGGACAGTGAGCGCAACGCTTTCATAAAGCTTGACTCCGCAGACCTGCGACTCATGGCGTCGAACGGCGGAGTGCACTACATTCCGTGCAACGCCGCACCGCTCGACGAGGGACACATCGGACTCTCCTATTCGCTCCCGCACATCTTCTACGAGACTCCCACAAGAATGGCATACTATAATGAGGCATGCGTGCTCTCGCGCCGCAAGGACGGGCTGACGCCCGACTCGCTTACCGATTTCGACTTCGACACAAAGCGCGACGGCTATTTCTACCAGCACTTCCAGTTCAGCTCCACAGGCGGAAAACTGATAGTGGGATGCGGAAAACTGACGTGGCCCTACGACATGGAGGAAGAGGAGTACCGGGGAAAGGCGGGCATGGACCCGTTTGACGAGTCGTTCTACAGCGTGCAGAATCCTTTCATGGCTGCCTTCGACAGAAAAACGGGCAAGCTGCTGTTCCGCTTCGGCAACCTCGACGACATCGCGCGCAAGACACGCACGGGATATTACTTCTTCGATCCTGTCTCGGTGGTGTGCGGAAACGAACTCGCATATACCGACACTTATTCGGGAAAGGTGTGTGTGGCTGACACCGCCGACCTGGCAAAGACAAAGGCGAGATACACGGTGTTCGCCATAAACGATGACGACATGACGCCGCCCGACACGGCAAACTTCTACTCCTTCGCGGCTGCGAAGGCTTACAGGGGACTGCTCTGCCGCGGCATCATGGACATGAGGCTCACGCCCGACAGGCTGTTCTGCATGGTGAAATATGGCGATCTGTCCACTCCCAACGACCCGAAGCAGCGGTTCACATTGGTGGAGGTGGACCGCAAGACAGGCAGACGCAGGGAATGGCTTTATCCGGAACCTGAGGGACGCACGGTGTTCACACGCGGACTGTACACCGAAAACGGTAAGGTAAGACCCTACGAGGTGCTCAAGGGAGGCGACGGACCGGTGATAAGGGTGTTCGCCGCAGACTGACCCACAGGGACGCACCTGCTCAGACGTCGAGCCGAAGCTCGTAGTCTGTGACGTCGAGCGTGCGTCCCATTTTCACGCCCACGCCCTTGAAGTGAGACGCCCGGAAGAAACCCAGCTTGCGGTGCATGGCTATGCTCGGAGCGTTGCAGCCCGTGATGCAGGCTATAAGCACACGGCAGCCCTGACGGCGGCAGCGGTCTATGAGCACGCGCATGAGCGATGTGCCCAGACCCCGGCGCACGCAGGCAGGGTCTGCATATACGGTTGTCTCCCACGTCGCGGCATAGGCGGCGCGCTCTTTCCACGGATGGGCGTAGGCGTATGCCTTCACCTCTCCGTCTTCCTCAGCCACCAAGTAAGGGTGGGTGGCTGATATCGTCCGCACACGGGAGCTCATCTGCTCCACGGTGAGAGGTTCGGTCTCGAACGTCTCCACACCGTTCACGATATACCAGTTGTATATTTGCGTTATCCGGGCTATGTCTCTGTCTTCTACGTCGCGTATCATTGTCCCTTTTTTCTATAATAAAAAACCGGAAAGAATGGCTCACTTTCCAGTCACTATGCGCTTTATCTCGTTGAGCTTGTTAAGTGCATCGACAGGCGTGAGGTTGTTGATGTCGAGCCCGAGAATCTCGTCGCGTATCTGGCAGAGCACCGGGTCGTCCAGCTGGAAGAAGCTCAGCTGCATTCCCTCGCGCGTCATGTTCAGCCTGTCTGCCGAAGGTTTGGCTACGCGTCCCACCTGCGAGTTGTCCGCCTCGAGCTCTTTCAGTATGACACCGGCGCGCTTCACTATGCTGCGCGGCATGCCGGCGATCTCCGCCACGTGTATGCCGAAGGAGTGCTCCGAGCCTCCGCGTGTGAGCTTGCGCAGGAAGATGACCTTCCCGTCTACCTCCTTCACGCTCACGTTGTAGTTCTTTATCCGCGCGAAATTCTTCTCCATCTCGTTCAGCTCGTGGTAGTGTGTGGCGAAAAGCGTGCGTGCGCGTGCCTTGGGATGCTCGTGCAGATATTCCACGATAGCCCACGCTATGGATATGCCGTCGTATGTCGACGTGCCGCGTCCCAGCTCGTCGAAGAGCACGAGCGAGCGCGGCGTGACGTTGTTGAGTATGTTTGCCGCCTCGGTCATCTCCACCATGAAGGTGGACTCGCCCAGAGATATGTTGTCAGACGCGCCCACACGTGTGAAAATCTTGTCCACCATACCTATCCGCGCGCTCTCCGCCGGAACGAAGCAACCCGCCTGCGCCATGAGCACAATGAGCGCGGTCTGGCGCAGAAGGGCGGACTTTCCCGCCATGTTGGGACCTGTGATGATGACAATCTGCTGGCGTTCGGTGTCGAGCTCTATGTCGTTGGGCACATAGGTCTCGCCCGCAGGCAGCTGCGTCTCTATCACCGGATGGCGTCCGCCGCGTATCTCCAGCACGTCGTCGTCTGTCACCACCGGTCTTACATATCTGTTCTCCTCCGCCGTCTTGGCGAAAGAGAGCAGACAGTCGAGCCGAGCCACGATGTTGGCGTTTATCTGTATCTGCGGTATGTATTCGGCTGCGGCGGTGACGAGTTCGCCGAACAGGCGTGTCTCCAGGGCGAGAATCTTCTCGTCGGCACCCATTATCTTCTCCTCATACTCCTTCAGCTCCTGCGTGATGTAGCGTTCGGCGTTGGCGAGAGTCTGCTTTCTCACCCATCCCTCCGGCACCTTGTCCTTATACGTATTGCGCACCTCAAGATAGTAACCGAACACGTTGTTGTAGCCAACCTTCAGTGACGCGATGCCCGTCCGCTCCGTCTCGCGCTCCTGTATCTGCATGAGATAGTCGCGTCCGCCGCGCGATATGGCTCTCAGTTCGTCGAGCTCGGGCGAGAACCCGTCGGCTATCACGCCGCCCTTGCTCACGAGCTGCGGAGGGTCGGGCTGTATCTCGCGCTCTATTCTGTCGCGTAGGTTCTCGCAGAGATTCATCTGCGCGCCGATGTCCTCAAGTATGCTGTTGCCCGAATGGCAGCACGCCGACTTCAGCGGAGCCATCGCCTGAAGCGCGGTACGCAGCTGCACGAGCTCGCGCGGAGACACTCTCCCCACGGCGACCTTAGATATGATGCGCTCTATGTCGCCCATGCGGTGGAGCTGCTCGTCTGCCATGAGGCGGAAGTCGGGCTTGCGGAAGAAGTGCTCCACCACGTCCAGGCGGTCCTCTATCTGCCTTACGTCCTTCAGCGGGAACACCGTCCACCTCTTCAGCATGCGCCCGCCCATGGGTGTGACGGTGCGGTCGATGACGTCGAGCAGCGACGCTCCGTCCTCCTGCATGGAGTGGAGAAGCTCGAGCGAGCGTATGGTGAACTTGTCGAGCCGCACATAACGCTCCTCCTCAATGCGCGCGAGCGACGTTATGTGCGACAGATGGGTGTGCTGGGTCATCTCGAGATACTGCAAGATGACGCCCGAGGCGATGACTCCGCTGCGCAGATGCTCCACGCCGAACCCTTTCAGCGAGCGCGTGCCGAAGTGGCGCAGCAGCTTCTGGCGTGCGCTCTGCTCGGTGAACATCCATTCGTCCAGTTCGAACACACACCATCGGGAGCCGAACCGTTGTTCGAACTCCTGCCTGCACGATTTCTCATACAGCACCTCCTTGGGTTGGAAACTGCCCATCAGTTTTTCCACATAGTCTGCCGTACCCTCACCGGTTAGGAACTCGCCGGTGGATATGTCGAGAAACGCCACACCGCATGCCGACCGCCCGAAGTGTATCGCCGCCAGGAAGTTGTTCTCCTTATAGTTGAGCACGTTGTCGCCCATTGCCACGCCGGGAGTGACGAGTTCGGTTATGCCACGCTTCACGAGAGTCTTCGTAAGCTTCGGGTCCTCCAGCTGGTCGCATATCGCCACACGCCTGCCAGCCCTGATGAGCTTGGGCAGGTAGGTGTCGAGCGCATGATAGGGAAAGCCCGCCATCTCCGTAGTCTGACCTCCGTCGCGCGAGCGTCCGTTGCTGCGCCGCGTGAGAGTGATGCCGAGTATCTTCGACGCAGCTACGGCATCCTCGCAGTAAGTCTCGTAGAAGTCACCGCAGCGGAACAGCAGCAGTGCGTCGGGATGCTTCGCCTTGAGGTCGAAAAACTGTTTCATCATCGGCGTGAGGCCGTCATCTTTCTTTTTTGCAGACATGTCGTTGTATGGTTTTTCAATACGCAAAATTAAACAAAATCAATGAAAAACGATAATATGACGGCAACATTAAGCGGATGGCAGGGATTTATTGCCGTCACGTTGACGCCGTCATCGCTTCATCCGCATACCGTCCTGCTGTCGTCATCATGCCTTCCGCTTTTGTCCTATCCGTCATGTTGCATATTATACAAAAGACGAATAGCGGCATCGTTTGCCTAATCTCGCTTGCCCGGCAGTCTGTCTATAAGGTTGTCGTAAACAGACCTGTAGGCTTCGGTCGGGTCAAAGTGTATCTCCGGACGGAGCAGAGGAGCTACGTCGGTTATAAATTCGCTGTCGTTCATCTTACCGTTCATGTTTAAGACAAATTCCTTATAAGAAGGCGCCCGTTCTACCACGAACTCCATGTAACGCCTATAACACTCGAGCACTTTTTCAATATTGAGGTCTCCTTGTGCCAAGGCGCAGCTGATGTCAAACAGGTCACGTCCTTTTTTACGCTGATAAAGGGCTCTCATTTTCGTGCCGATGAGTTCTTCCAAGTGGTATGTTGCTATTTCTGTCTCACCGCTGAACCATGAGTTTCTCATCTTGAATGGAACATGGTTTAGTCCCATCACATTGAAGTGCTCAAAGCAATTGATTTCAATTTTCAACCGTATCTGCTCTACCGGCGGCACTTCTGACTCGAACTTAAAGTACATCTTGTTGCTGTGCCGCTTTTGTGCTGTGCTGCGGTTTGGCAACCAATCAAGCACTTCTCCCAACCGAAACATGATTGGTTTGATTGGTCCCGGATTGATCTGCACAAGGTCTATATCCTCGCTATACCTCGGTTGTGGTGAGAGATAGAGCTTGTGAAGTGCCGTGCCACCGCGGAAAGCGAGGTTCGCACGCAGAAACTCATCACTGAAGATACTTACCAACGCCCGGCAGATAACCAAGTCCTGTTCCACCATTTGAGGCGATTTCCATGGTACAGTCTCATTCCATTCCCTTATCGCTCTTTCGTATATCATAATTCGTCTGTTTCTATCCGGGTGTTGACAATGAGCTTCCACCGCTTGTCTGTCACGTGTGATTCCCCGCACGGTTTACCTGCCTTGAGAGGTGTCTTACGGAACTTTATGCCCAAATCCTTGCAAGCGTCTTCCACCCATCGTGCATGCTCATCGTATGAAAGAATGTTCAGGATGTATCCGAATCTTTGTATTACGGGAACAGGATATGTCTTCAGCAAGCCGTAGTCTGACGTATAGAGGCTGAACGATTCGTCAAGTTCTGCGATAATCTCTGCGGCACGGCTCATTCCGCCTATCTTACTTTCCATGTTAATAATGTCGAGAGCGGTCATCAAAGGCGATGATATGTTCATCATGCCGGTCTGTGTCTTCACCTGACGGACGTAAACCTTCGGAATGTACTGTCTTTGTGAAAACACCAGTTTTGTTCCGTTCTTGACTCCATCACGCAGCGATTTCCCCGAAGCCATTACGTAGTAGGTCTGGCTGCGCTGGTGGGAGGCACCATAGATTGTGGCAGCCGAGAGAAGGCATACATAGTAGTCACGGTGCAGATACTTCATCAGTTCGTCGATATAATAAGACGGCGGCACCTCTCCTTTCAGCCTGTATTCAGTCGGGACAATGACGTAGAATGTCTTCCACGGAGAAATTATCAAGCCGTTATCCTGCATTCTGGATAATGCGACACGTATTACTTCCTTGCTGACAGCGGGATAACTCTTCTTAAAGTCATCTAAAGAGAAGAACACTTGTCCACGTATGCTTCTTTCGTATATCCAATTCGTATAATCAGAGTATTCCATACAAGTATCATAAATTGCATCAGAACTGCAATAGTTATCATTATTTGTTAACTTACGCAGTTTGATTGCAAATGTACAAAGACTTCGGAATACCTGCAAGGGAAGGAGCGACAAACATGAGGCAAATCATCAATCAGTATGTGAAAGCTTACGCGGCATCACACGGCGAAATGATAAAAAGATGACTTTTCATTAACGTTCATCGCTATGCATTTATAATACAAAGCCGGCAACAAGCATGTGTTTTTGCAGGTTTTATACGTTGTGGCGGTCTTATTGTTATGTGATAATGACTTCGAGGGGATATGCCTGACGGCACGTATCGCCATGCGTAAACAGCCGTTGTGTCAAAAAACACGCGCGCTATTGCCGCTTTCTCAAAATTATTTGCTATATTAGCACCGATGTTACGCTGCCCCGCGCCATGCCGCACACGTAGCTCACGTCCTCCGGACAGGCGCGGTCGGGGCACGGCACACCGCATACATACCCAACCGGACAACACCACGACACAGCATGACAATACATCCTCTTTGGTCAGACGAAATGTGGCTGCCTCTCATGCAGCTTTACCTTAAAAAGCCCGAAGGCGTGAAACCGCTCTTCTCACGCCATCTCATACAGCTGAGTCTCGAACTGCACATCGAGCCGAAAATACTCTACGCGCAGATGTTCAGACTGCGCCAGCCCGACACTCCGTCGCTGCAGCACCTGTGGAGCAGATACTCCGGCGACACGCGGAGACTGGCGCGCGACGTGAAACGCCTGAGACAGATGGACGGGTTCGGCACGGCAGGGGCATTCTATGAGGGTGTTGCCACGAGCGAGTCGTTCGAGAAGGAATACCGACCCATCGATGCCGACAGCAGACTCACGCCCATGATGCTCACGATGATTCTCGACCTGTACTACCGTCTCACGCCCGTCACGATGGTGGCGGAGACGCCCGAGGTGGGCGAACTGGCGCGCTGCATGCGCATACCGCCGTCGCTCGTAGCCGAGGTGATGGTTTGCTTCCTCGTGTGCGACCCGTGCATGAAGTACAGCGACCCGTCATCAAGTCTCTATCCGGAGTGTCTCGCGGTATGGAGGAAGTATATATCAAAAGAGCCGGAAGAGCTCGCCGCCACCGCAGCACAGATGCGCGCGTACTTCAGATGACGTGCTTCAGCGGCGGCAGAACGCCACCGCCCGCCGTATTCCCGATACCCCGCAGGAATATTCCACGCAGCACCGACGGAACATTCCCTGCCTTACCGCCGCCATATTTCCGCCGGACAGGCGCATCAAACGCCATCATTATTTCAATTGCAAGCACATCATGCCATGCGCTGCAACCCAAAGTAGAGACGCAAAATCTTGCGTCTCACAAGCAAGGATTCGCAATATGTCGAGGCGATTATATGCCTGTCATTGGTGTGTTTGTTGCACGGGAGACGCAAGACTTTGCGTCTCTACTGGGCTGACGCCATCCTTTATATATCAAGGGCATGCTTTTATAACATACAGGCGGCTGTTTCCTGAGCCATGCCGTGATACCTTCGGAATAGGAAATATAGACCACCGTCGTCGTCACAACACCCTTAACGGTTGACCGAACGTACTTTCCGGATTTGCGGAAAAGGCTGTTCCGTGCTCTCAAAAAGCCTGTTCCGCAGTCCCGAAGAGCCTTTTTCGCAGTGTCAAAAAGCCCGTTTTGCAATGCGCTGACATACAGGCTGTTATGTTGTAGGAAAACTGTCGTATGACTGCAACCGCCGCTCAGTCCTGTCATCACGGCAAGTCGGATATGTCCAAACAGCAAAAGGAAGAATGGAACACTCACCGGCTGCCGCCCGCTCCGATTTTTATGCCATTACGCCACCTGCTCATCCCGCCTTCCATACATGTTTTCCATCAACCCGCTGTCATTGTCGTACGTCCCCCGATGCGTCATTCCTATCCTGCGTGTCACGCCATAATAGTTTCATTTGAGCACATCATGTCATGCGCTATAACCTAAAGTAGAGACGCAAAATTTTGCGTCTCACAAGCAAGGACGCGCTATTGATTGAGGGGATTATGTGCCTGATATTGGTGTGTTTATTGTTCATGAGACGAAGGGACGCGCTATTGGTCGAGACGATTATGTGCCTGTCGTTACTGGGTTTGTTGCTCGTTAGACGCAGGGACGCGCTATTGGTTGAGGCGATTATATGCCTGATATTGCTGCGTTTGTTGCTTGTGAGACGCGAGAATGCGCTATTGGTTGAGGTGATTATGTGGCTGTCATTGCTGAGTTTACTGCTTGTGAGACGCAAGATTTTGCGTCTCTACTGGCTGACGCCATCATTATTATCAACAGTAAATGTGTTCTGTAATTCGCTGGCAATCCAAAGTAGAGACGCAAAATTTTGCGTCTCACAAGCAAGGATAGGCTATTGGTTGAGGCGATTATATTCCTGTCGTTGGTGTGTTCGTTGCTCGTGAGACGCAAGATTTTGCGTCTCTACTTGGCTGGCGCCGTCATTGTTTTAAATTGGGAGTGCCGTTATATTATGCGTGGACAAACCAAAGGAATGGTCCGACAATTTGCGGAAGACGGATGACGAGCCTTTACCAATGCGAAAAAAGGGGCTGTGGCGGTATGGCGAACGCTCTGGGCTTGACATTATTTTCACCTTTTTCTTTGATGAGACATAATTATTTTTATATCTTTGCATAAGATATAGCCGCACTCGGGAAGCCAGGAGCGACTCTCATTCCGCCCGTCCGCAATATCATTCAATGCGATATGGCGCGTACGGAAAGCCGGGACTGCTGTATCTCCACTAACATCAATTTCACGTAAACATGGCTCAAAGACTCATACAGTCACAGGAACAGAAGCTGCAACAGGTGCAGAGGCTCTCGCAACAACAGATGTTGCAGGTGAGACTTCTTGAAATGCCGCTGGCGGAGCTTGAGGAGAACATAAACGCGGAGATTGACGACAACCCCGCGCTTGAGGCTCTGCCGCATGAGGACACTGCCGCACCCGTGGCAGAGACAGGCGACTACCACGACGACTCCGACACCGCCGAAGCCGACTTCGACACCGTGCAGGAACGGCAGGACCGCGACGACGCGCTCAACGCAGCACTCGAGAACATCGGGCGCGACGACGAGATGCCGGCACTGTACAACCGCGACGAGAGCAACGGGGCGGAGTATGAGGAACGTGTGTACGGCGACACCACATCGTTCTACGACAAGCTCAAGGAGCAGATGGGGGAGACGGAGCTTGACGCGAAGAGCAGGGAGGTGATGGAATATATCATCGGATCGCTCGACGACGACGGTCTGCTCAGGAAAGACTCGGAGAGTATCAGCGACGAGCTCACAATATATTACAACATCGACGTGACGCCGGAGGAGGTGGACAGGGTGATTGCCATACTCCAGACGTTCGACCCGCCGGGCATAGGGGCGCACTCGCTGCAGGAGTGTCTGATGCTCCAGATAGAGCGCAGACCCGACAGCGAGATGAAGAGACTTATGAGGGAGGTGGTGGAGAACCACTTCGACGAGTTCACGAAGAAACACTGGAACAAGATACAGTCGGCTCTCGGAACCGACGACTATACCACACGACGCCTGCAGGACGAGCTGCGACGGCTCAACCCCAAGCCGGGAGCGTCGCTCGGAGAGACGCAGGGAAGCACCCTGCAACAGATAACGCCCGACTTCATCGTGGACACAAGCGACACGGGAGACATCACTTTCACGCTCAACACGGGCAATGTGCCGGAGCTGAAGGTGTCGCAGTCGTTCGCCGACCTCGTGGAGACATACCGCAACAACAAGGAGGGCATGACGCGGCGCGACAAGGAAGCCCTGCTCTACGCAAAGGAGAAGGTGAGCCGCGCGCAGGGTTTCATAGAAGCGGTGAGACAGAGGCAGCACACGCTCCGTGTCACAATGCAGGCCATAATAGACTGGCAGCGCAAGTTCTTCACCGACGGCGACGAGGCTGACCTGCGCCCGATGATTCTCAAAAACATAGCCGACAAGACCGGACTCGACATATCCACCATATCGCGCGTGAGCAACGTGAAGTACGTGCAGACCAACTGGGGCACGTTCCCGCTGCGATTCTTCTTCACCGACGGATACACCACGGACAACGGAGAGGAGATGTCCACACGCAAGATAAAGATGGCTCTGAAGGACATCATAGCCAAGGAGGACAAGAAAAAGCCCAAGAGCGACGACGTCATAACGCGGGAGATGGCTGCATTGGGCTATCCCATCGCACGGCGCACGGTGGCGAAATACCGCGAGCAGATGGGCATACCGGTGGCGCGCCTGCGCAAATGAAGGCAGGAGGACACACTATGAAGTCAACCGTGACACAAGCAACAGACATATGAAAGGAAACCCGATAATTCTGGCAGCAAGGATAATGAGCATCGTCTTCACACCGTTCTATCTGTCGTTGGTGGGACTGATGGCTCTCTTCACGTTCAGTTATCTCAGTCTGCTGCCGTGGCAATACAAGGCGACGGTGCTCGCCCTGGTCTACATCTTCACCATTCTCGCCCCCACACTGCTCATCCGTGTCTACCGCCGCAACCGTGGATGGAACCGTCACCAGCTCGGGGCGAAGGAGCGGCGTGCCGTGCCCTACGTCATATCCATTGTGTGCTACTTCGCCTGCTGCTACGTCATGGCACTGTTCCACATACCACACTTCATGATAAGCATACTCATCGCGGCACTGCTCATACAGATTGTCTGCGCGCTGATCAACACATGGTGGAAGATATCCACCCACACGGCGGCTATCGGAGGAGTGGCGGGCGCGCTCATGGCTTTCGCCTTCATCTTCATGTTCAACCCCATATGGTGGCTCTGCATAGTGCTCCTGCTGGCAGGAGCGGTGGGCACAAGCCGCATGATTCTGCGCCAGCACACCCTCGCGCAGGTTGTCATGGGGTTCGTGGCGGGATGGTTCATCGCCTACTGGACGGTGCTCATAGTGTAGCGCGTCAGGCGTGACACCGGCTGCCGGCGGCTCGCCGGCACTGACATGGAAAGAAAACAACAGCAACATAAAAACATAACGACACATGAAACCATCAGTCAGCATCATCATGGGCAGCACAAGCGACATGCCCGTAATGGAGAAAGCATGCAAGTTTCTCAATGACATGCGGATACCGTTTGAAGTGAACGCCCTCTCCGCACACCGCACACCGCAGGCGGTGGAACAGTTTGCCAAGGAGGCGAAGGGACGCGGCATAAAGGTCATCATAGCCGGAGCGGGAATGGCTGCGGCACTGCCCGGAGTGATAGCGGCAATGACAACGCTCCCCGTGATAGGCGTACCCATAAAGGGAATGCTCGACGGACTCGACGCCATGCTGAGCATCATACAGATGCCGCCGGGCATACCTGTGGCTACGGTAGGGGTGAACGGCGCGATGAACGCCGCCATACTCGCAGTGGAGATGATAGCCATCGCCGATGAGGACGTTGCCGCACGTCTCGCCGAATACAAGGCGGGACTGGGCGCGAAGATAGAAAAGGCAAACAAGGAACTTGCCGAAGTGAAGTACGACTTCAAGACAAACTGACGCTGTAAGTGCGGTGGCAATATCCGTCACCGCACTTCCTTCCACCACGCTGACGTGCCCGCATGGGTGCATACGCCACCGGCATACACTCCGTCGGAAGTAAGTCTCCGCACCTACGCGCCTTTTCCCGCATCCCCTCTCCGGCAAGACAACCGTGCGTCATGCCCCGGCTGGCACACTCACGCCGCGCATCCCATCCTGACAGAAGCCGCACACATGTGCGTATGACATATGATAACCTGCGAAGCCATTGACCTGATGGCACTGCCACTGTTACTATAACATCCTATCATTATTAATATGATATCTTACCATTGCTACTATGATATTCTATCACTGTTACTATGATATTTTACCATTGCTGCTATGATATTCTATCACTGCTGCTATGATATTCTATCACTGCTACTATAATATTTTTACATTGTTACTTTTTTACCTTTTTACTTTCAAATTTTATGAGAAGATTATTTACCATTATGATTATGTGCATAGTCGCGTTGCAGTCGTCAAAGGCGGACAACGCGATTACAATCACAAAGGAGAACACGTCTGTAGTGATGTCTGCGGACGAGTGCGGACCGGTCAGACTGGCGGTAGATGCGCTGTGCCGCGACTTCGGTAAGGTGATGGGCTTCGAGCCTGAAGTGAAGGACGGCATCGCCGGAAGCGGCATTGAGCTCGTCGTGGTGAACGACGCCACACCGTCGTCAAGGGCGTTCCTGCCTGCGGAGACTGAAGGGTGGGGCGACAACACCTTCGAGGCTCACCGCATAAAAGCCGACGGCAACCGCATATACCTGCACGGCATGGACATGCGCGGAACCATCTATGCCATCTACTCGTTCAGCGAGAAGTTCCTCGGAGTGCCGCCGCTGTGGTACTGGTGCAGCTGGCAGCCGGAGCATAAGGACGCTGTGGAGGTGCCGGTGACGTACAGTTACTTCCAGCCGTCGCCCACAGTGCGCTACCGGGCATGGTTCCCCAACGATGAGGATCTGTTCATACCGTGGCGCGCCAAGAGCAGTGACAACAACGAACTGTGGCTCGAGACAATGCTCAGACTGAAGCTCAACACCGTAGAGCACACCGCCACCGTGACCACAGACGGCACGCTCAACAGCGAGGCACAGCTCTACAAGAAATACGGACTGGTGCTTACCTCACACCACATGATAGCACTAAACAACAGCTTCGCCAACTGGGACGCTTACTGGAAGGAGGTGCGCCACACCACACCGCCGCCTCTCTCGGTGAAGGACATGGCGTCGCTGAAGGAGTTCTGGCAGTATTCCATCGACGCGGTGAAGAACAGCGGGGTGGAGAATCTGTGGCAGGTGTCGTTCCGGGGAAAGACAGACCAGCCCTTCTGGTCGGTGTTCGTCGACGCGCCGGAGTCTGACGCGGAGCGCGGGAAGGTCATCACCGAGATGGTGAACACGCAGTATGAGATGATACGCGAGTCGACAGGAGAGGACAATCCGTTCGTGAGAATGACCTTCTACGACGAGATATCGTCGCTCCTCGCAGCCGGACACATACAGCCGCCTACGGCTACCAACATGCTATGGACATTCGTGGCAGGACGCCGCGACCACTATCCCTACGACGACCTCGTGGCTTGGAACAACGAGGATAACGTGAAGCTGGGCTACTATATGAACCTTCAGTTCTACTCCACGGGTGCGCATCTTGCTCCGGCAGAGGGTCCGTGGAAGATGGAGGACAACTACCGCTACGTGCAGTCGAAGGGTCCTCTCACGTTCAGTGTGGTGAACGCGGGCAACCTGCGTGAGTTTCTCATGGAGATGAGTGCCAACGCCGCGATGATGTGGAACGCGGAAACCTACGACACCGACACCTTCCTTGCCTCGTTCTGCAGCCAGTATTTCGGTGAGGAACATGCCGCCGAGGCTGCCGGAATAATACACGACTTCTACTATTCATACTGGAATCAGAAGAAGAGCGACTTCCCCGGAGGGTTCGACCGGCAGTATGTCTTCCAGGACCTGAGGCACGCGCAGGTGATAAAACAGATAAACGACGCGTGGAACAGCTATTCCGACAATCCGCTGAAGGAGATAGGTTATGAGAGCGTTCCGGGCCGCACGTTCCGCATAGAGGGCGACAATCAGGTGCAGAGCATCATCGACGGCACGGCGGCGGAGATGGAGGCGTTCGCCGATGTGGCTGACCGCTGCGACCGGCTCATGCCGCTCCTGCCCGCCGACAGGCAGACTTTCTTCTACGACCACGTGGCGGCATACGCCCATTACATGGCTCATCTGAGCGCGGCGACCCATTACTTCACACACGCCTACAAACATCCTGACAGCCGGTTTGACGACCTCTCCCGCGCGCTTACTGAGATGAAAGCCGCCAAGTCTGCGCTTACAGCGTCGGAGCATGACGTGTTCGATGGTTGGTACGACACGGACGACAAGTTCGACATGGACGGCAAGATAGACATAATACGCTCGCGCCTCGCCGAGAACGAGGACCTCACGCTCACCCGCCAGCTCATAAACAACTACGACTTCGAGTTGAACCACAACGGACAGCAGAACCCGTCGGGCAACATCGAACGCGGCATTCCCTACGGATGGGAGTCGGAAGGCACGCTGAAAAAGGGTGCCAACGGACTCGACTCATACGGAATAAACCAGGACGCGAAGAATCCACACGGGCTCAACGTGTGCTGGATAAACTCCGTACCGATGCCCGACAAGTTCACGCTCTACCAGACCATACCCGCCGGGAAGCTCGGGGCGGGCACCTACCGGGTGGCTTGCCGCCTGTGGGTGGAGGTGAACAAGAAGACATCGTGCCGACTCTTCGCCAACGACAACGTGCAGTATTACGGATATAAAGGCGACTACACCAACCTGCTTACCGAAGGCGAGCATGTCGACTACGCCGGATATGCCGGAGGAAACACGTCGGACATCGTGCTGAAAGAGATGGAGGTGACGGTGGACATAGCCGACGGCGAGGACCTCACAATAGGCATAAAGACAGGCAACAGGAAGAACAACGGCACCGTGGCTACCGACAACGCGGGATGGTTCAAGGTGGATTATTTCCGCATAAACAAGGTCACCACCGACGGCATAACGTCTCCCGTGGCAACCGGTACAGACAGTAACGCGAAAGGTGTGTACACCATCGACGGCAGACGGCTCTCCACATCGGCTGACGACATGTCGTCTCTGCCAAAAGGGGTATACATCGTTGACGGAAAGAAGAAGGCTGTGAGATGAGCGCAGAACGACATGGATGCATGACGCCATGCCACACCCCATAACTCCGCCGCCACGGAACGATACAGCCGTGGCGGCGGTTTTTTTACACCGGAAAAGCCAAATCGCCTTATCCGTATTCCGTTCTGACGCCATACATGTTTTGTCTCTGTTTCGTAGAATATGCGGTGTGGTATGTCGGGAGTTTGCCAGTGTGCAAATCATATCGTCTCCCATTAATAATGATGGTGGCGTCCGCCCTGTAGAGGCGCAATATTTTGCGCCTCCCGAGGAGTCATTGTCAGTGAGCCGTATTGATAATATGCCTTTGACAGTCGCGCCCATTCGCGTCTCACGAGCAACAAACTCAGCAATGACAGGCATTTCATCACCTTGATTAATAGCGTATCCTTGCTTGTGAGACGCAAGATTTTGCGTCTCTACTTTTGATTGACCGCGAATTACAGAACACATTTACTGTTGATATTAATGACGGCGTCAGCCAGTAGAGACGCAAAATCTTGCGTCTCCCGAGCAACAAACTCAGCAACGACAGACATTTTATCGCCTCAACCAATAGCGCATCCTTTCATTTCACAAGCAACAAACCCAGCAACAACAGGCACATAATCGCCTCGGTCAATAGCGTATCCTTGCTTGTGAGACGCAAAATCTTGCGTCTCTACTTTTGATTGCCTGCGAATTACAGAACACATTTACTGTTGCTAATAATGATGGCGTAAGCCTGTAGAGACGCAAAATTTTGCGTCTCACGAGCAACAAACTCACCAACGACAGGCACATAATCGCCTCAACCAATAGCGCAACCTCGCGTCTCCCGTGCAATACACGCAGCAACGACAGGAATATAATCGTCTCAACCAATAGCCTATCCTCCCTTGTGAGACGCAAGATTTTGCGTCTCTACTTTGGGTTGCAGCGCATGACATGATGTGCTCAATTGAAACAATGATGGCGTGACACGCAGGATAGGAATGACGCATCGGGGGACGTACGACAATGACATTGGGTTGATGGAAAACATGTATGGAAGGCGGGATTAGCAGGTGGCGTAATGGCATAGAAATCGGGGCGGGCGGCAGCCGGTAAGTGTTCCATTCTTCCTTTTGCTGTTTGGACATAACCGACTTGCCGTGATGACAGGACTGAGCGGCGGTTGCTGTCATACGACAGTTTTCCTACGACATAACAGCCTGTATGTCAGCGTGTTGCAAAATGGGCTTTTTGACACTGCGAAAAAGGCTCTTCGGGACTGCGGAACGGGCTTTTTGAGAGCACGGAACAGGCTTTTCCGCAAATCAGGAAAGTACGTTCGGTCAACCGTTAAGGGTGTTGTGACGATGACGGTGGTCTATATTTCCTATTCCGAAGGTGTGACGGCATGACTCAGGAAACAGCCGCCTGTATGTTATAAAAGCACGCCCTTGATATATAAATGACGGCGCCTGCCCAGTAGAGACGCAAAATCTTGCGTCTCACGAGCAACAAACTCAGCAATGACAGGCATATAATCGACTCGATTAATAGCGCATCCTCCCTTGTGAGACGCAAAATCTTGCGTCTCTACTTTGGATTGACCGCGAATTACAGAACAAATTTACTGTTGCTAATAATGATGGCGTCAGCCAGTAGAGACGCAAAATCTTGCGTCTCACAAGCAACAAACTCAGCAACAACAGCCATTTTATCGCCTCAATCAATAGCGTATCCTTTCATTTCACAATCAACAAACTCAGTAACGACAGGCATATAATCACCTCAACCAATAGCGTATCCTTGCTTGTGAGACGCAAGATTTTGCGTCTCTACTTTTGATTGATCGCGAATTACAGAACACATTTACTGTTGCTAATTTTTATGGTACTGCCGATACCCACATGTCTGTTTCCCGCCTTTGCTTTTCCCCTCCGTCGCTGAATAAGAATGTCTTTCCCGCGTCCGGACGTGCGCTGCCGCACCGCTATGGATAAAAAACGCGGTGACGCTTGCAACTGAACGCCATTTTTACTACTTTTGCACTGTACGTACAACTCATACATCATGAACGATTTATTCAACTATAAACGCCGCGAATCTACCGTGGCACACGCCGGAAGCACGGCGATAGGAGGCGGCAACCCCATACGGGTGCAGTCGATGACAACAACGAACACCAACGACACGGAGGCTTGCGTGGCGCAGGCTGAGCGCATAATAAAGGCGGGAGGGGAGCTGGTGAGGCTCACTACGCAGGGCACACGCGAGGCTGAAAACCTGAAGAACATCAACGCCTCACTGCGGACTAAGGGATATGACACGCCGCTCGTGGCAGACGTGCACTTCAATCCAAACGTGGCAGACGTAGCCGCGCTCTACGCGGAGAAGGTGCGCATAAACCCCGGCAACTATGTTGACCCGGCGCGGACGTTCAAGAAACTGGAATACACCGACGAGGAGTATGCCGCCGAACTGAAGAAGATAGAGGCGCGTTTCGTGCCGTTCCTCAACATATGCCGGGAGCATCACACTGCCGTACGCATAGGAGTGAACCACGGATCGCTGTCCGACCGCATCATGTCACGCTACGGTGACACGCCAGAAGGCATCGTGGAGAGCTGCATGGAGTTCCTGCGCATATGCAAGAGGGAGGCGTTCGACGATGTGGTGATATCTGTCAAGGCGTCTAACACGATGGTTATGGTGCGCTCGGTGAGGCTGCTCGTGAGCCGCATGGAAGCCGAGGACATGCACTATCCGCTCCATCTCGGTGTGACGGAGGCTGGCGAGGGCGAGGACGGACGCATAAAAAGCGCCGTCGGTATGGGCGCGCTCATGGCAGACGGGATAGGCGACACCATCCGCGTGTCGCTCAGTGAGGAGCCCGAGGCTGAGATACCCGTGGCACGCCATCTTGTGGAATACATCACACGAAGGGCTGGACACATGCTCATACCGGGCACACAGGCATCGTCGTTCGACTGGCTCAACCCGGAGCGGCGGTCCACCACTGCTGTCGGAAACGTGGGAGGCGCACATGTGCCGGTGGTCATCGTCAACGGAACGGGCAGGGAGACGGCAGACAGCTTCGGCTCAGACACCACGCCCGACTACATATACTGCGGAGGCGCAATGCCCGAGCACCGCATCGACGGTGTGAGATACATCGTGGACTTCGGCTCGTATGACGGCAGCGGGAACGTTTTCCCCGTATTCCCGTCAAACGCCATACCGTTCATATCGCTCGTGAACGCTCCGCTTAAATTCCTCGTGCTGCAGTTCGGCACACCCGTGGAGGAATACACTGCATGCCTGAAGGCTCATCCGGAAGTGGTGGTGGTGTGCATGAGCAACCACCGCAACCGTACGGGAGAGCAGCGCGCGCTGGTGCACGAGATGATGTGCGCGGGAGTGAGCAACCCCGTTGTGTTCGCACAGATGTACAGCCACGACGCGCAGGAGAAGGCTGACATGCAGCTTGAGGCGGCTGCGGACATGGGCGCGCTCATGGCAGACGGACTGACCGACGGACTGTGGCTGATGAACAACGGAGGCATCGCCCTGCGCGACATCGCGGACACCGCGTTCGCCATATTGCAGGCGGCAAGGCTGCGCACGTCGAAGACCGAATATATAAGTTGTCCGGGATGCGGACGCACCTTGTACGACCTGCGCTCGACAATAGCACGCATAAAGGAGTCGACGGCTCATCTGCGCGGACTCAAAATAGGCATCATGGGGTGCATAGTGAACGGTCCCGGAGAGATGGCTGACGCCGACTACGGATATGTGGGAGCCGGAGTGGGGAAGGTGTCGCTATACCGCCGCAAGGAGTGTGTGGAGAAAAACATACCCGAGGCTGAGGCTGTGGAACGCCTCCTCGCACTCATCGACAGCGACCGCAAGGCACGTCAGGAGTGACGCCGTGATTGATATATGATGGCGTTTCCCATATATAATAATGGTGGCGCAAGCCTGTAGAGACGCAAAATCTTGCGTCTCCCGAGCAAAAAAACATCAACGACAGGTATATAATCGCCTCGATTGATTGCGCGTCCTTGCTCGTGAGACGCAAGATTTTGCGTCTCTACTGGGCTGGTGCCATCGGTTTTTAATAACGGAAAAGCCGTGCCGCACAGCAGTAATAAATATAACCGTCATCCGACGGCAGGGCACTGTGGAAGCGCGGAGATGAGTTCGTCGACGTCACTCTCGCGTGTCGCCCATGATGTAACGAAGCGCACGGGAGTCTCCACGGCACGGCGCGGTCCCCAAAGCTCGAATGTCGCCACCTTGGACAAGGCGTTGATGACACTGTTGGGAAGGACAAAGAACTGCTGGTTGGTGGGTGAGTCGATGAAGAGACGGTATCCGTGGCTGACGAAGGCACGGCGTAGCTTACCTGCCATGAGGCATGCGTGGCGCGCCAGGTCTACATACAGATTGTCCGTGAACAGCGTCTCAAACTGCACGCCGAGCAGACGTCCCTTGGCAAGAAGTGCCCCGTGCTGCTTCACTATGGAGAAGAAATGAGGCATAAGTTCGGGTCGCGATGTCACGACAGCCTCTCCGAAGAGCGCGCCGACCTTCGTTCCGCCAATATAAAAGACATCGCACAGGCGCGCCACATCGGCAAGAGCCACATCCGAGTCTGATGAAGCCAGCGCGTAGCCCAGACGCGCGCCGTCCATATAAAGCGGAATGCCAGCCTCGCGGCACACCGAACTGAGAGCCGAAAGCTCATCGAGCGAGTAGAGCGTACCGAGCTCCGTGGGATGGGAGATGTAAACCATTCCCGGCGCGACGGCATGCTCGTAGGTCTCGTCGGCATAATAGTCGTCTATGTATCGTCGCACATCCGCCGCGCTTATCTTGCCGTCGTGCTGCGGCAGGGTGAGCACCTTGTGTCCCGAAGCCTCTATCGCGCCCGCCTCGTGCACGTTGATGTGTGCCGTCTCTGCGGCAAGCACGCCCTCGTGGCGGGCAAGGATGGCGTCGATGACCGTGGCGTTTGTCTGTGTGCCTCCCACAAGGAAATGAACCCGTCCGTGCTCCAGCGAGCAGGCGTCGAGAATGAGCCGCTCCGCACAACGGCAGTGCTCGTCGAGTCCGTAGCCCGGAGTCTGCTCGAGGTTTGTCTCCGCAAGGCGGCGCATCAGCTCCGGATGGGCGCCTTCCATGTAATCACTGTCAAAATGTAACATATCTTATTATTGTTTCATACCTGTTTATATATCATTTCTTTCCTTCCTTGCCGCAGTCCGGCAAAGTGTCCGCATGAAGCGCGGCGGAAAGAAAAAAGGCGGTGCAAAGGTATATATTTATTTGCAGACCGGACACCGAAAGAATACGGATATATTCTTTCATATGTCCGGAGCATGATGACATATGGAGGAAAAACGTGCATACGGCGTCACATACAGCTGTATGCCGGCACAACGCAAAGGCGGAAACGCGATGCAGAAGTAAAGAATATGAAGGAGCGCAAGACGGCGGACGCCTTACACGGGAGTCATCCGCCGGAAGTGTCGGGCACGTGACCGTATGACCGGTATTCGTGCGGAGTCAGACCGGTTGACTTCTTGAACATGCAGTAGAAGTACTCCGCGGAGCCGTAGCCCAGCTCTACTGCAATCTCCTTGGCTGACAGCGGTGTGCCGACAAGCATCTGCTTCGCCCGCTGAATCCTCAGTTCCTGAAAGTATTTTGCAGGCGCGTAGCCGGTGTATTCCCTGAAAGCCTTCCTGAACCAAGAGTAACTGATGTTGAGATCTGCGGCAAGCTGCTCCACGCTTATGTTCTCGCCGACATGCTCTTTCATGTATATGCGCGCCTTCTCTATCTTCTGCCGGATGGCACTCATCTCAAACTGCCTGTTGCGCGAAAGCGATATCACCAGACCGAGCATGTGCATCACTATTCCGGCAAGATGCTGCTGCGACGCCACGGAGTCAGCCTCTGCCACATCGAGGGCGCGCGAATAGAGCGAGACAAACTCCTCGCTGAGTCCTATGTCGATGACGGGCTGCTCCTCAGAGAAGAATCCTCCGCGCATCAGACTGTCGGCTACAGGTCCTTCGAAACCGATGTAATACTCGTTCCAACCCACGTTGCGGTAGGGACGATAGGTGTGCCACCTGCCCGGAAAGACAAGCATGAGCCGTCCGCCGCATACATGCCGTCCGCCGACACTCTCCGAGGAGAACTGTCCGCAGCCCTTGGTGATGTATATGAGCTGGTATTCGTGCAGCACACGACCTTTCTCGGCATTGAAGAAATAGCCCGAAGGGTGCTCCTTGAGAGGATAAGGTGAGTCGGGGGCGATGGCTTCGAAGCCTACCGTGTTGACCCAAAGCCCGAACCGGCGGTCGGTCTCGTTCACAATGAGATACTTGAATTCGGCGTCGTCCTTATTAGTGTCGTTGGTCATATTGAGTAATTGTTGTCAGGTGTGGAGGCAAATATAACTAATAAAATATCAAAATCAAGAAGTTTTACTCAACTTTTATGAAATATTCCGATATGCTTTTCCATACCACATACGGATTGTCATAAATACGCACTCCGTATGCGGCAGGATGCCGTGACGTGGACAGTCACGGGACGGATATCTGAAAGTAAGTGTGTGTCATGGCGTTTTTTTTAATAAAACAGGCTGCGCTCGGCAATTTAAGAGCAAGCTCTCATTGCGCTCAATGGCACTGTTTTTTAATAAAAGAGGCTGAGCCCGGCAATCTGAGAGCAAGTCTTTATTGCGCTCGTCTGTACTGTTATGCGTCAACAGACTGTGTGTGAGGGCATTGCCGAGGGCTGCTCTCTCTGCCTCTATTTGGGCAAGCCGAACGCCTCTGTCAGCCCTCTCATCTGCTCACGGCTCATCCCCTCCGGCTCGAACCCCATGTTTCTGGCAGCCATGTAGATGAGAGCCGACTTGTTGAGCACGTCCACCTGGTCGAAAGCGGCGGTGATGTCGGTGTCTACGGCAAACACTCCGTGCTTCTCCCACATCACCACATCGTAGTCGGAAAGCTCACGGATGGTAGCCTCGGCAAGCTCTACGGAGCCGGGCAATTGGTATGGCACTATGCCCAGACCGCGCGGACAGAAAGCCTTTGTCTCTGGTATCATGCTCCACAACAGTTCTGTCGCCACGTCTTTTTCGAGAAAACGGCGGTTGTGGCTCATCGCTACGAGCTCGATGGGATGGGTGTGCAGCGACGCCCTGTAAGGCGAGCCGACAGACAGCAGATAGTTGTGCACGCTGAGATGCGAGGGCAGTTCGGACGTGGGAAGCACCGGACGGTCGGCTATGATGACATAGCTGGCACAGTCGTCGAGGATGCGTATCACCGCACCGTTGTCCATCGGACGGCGTGCAAGGTCGCGCATGCGGCGGTTGGTACCCTTGCAGTAGAAGTAGCAACCGTGCAGAAAGGGAAGCGTCACGCCTATCGGCATCACATCGCTGATGGGCGGAAGCTGCCTGACGGCGTCGTCGACATATTCTGTAATGTTTATGGTTATGTTGCCGCCGTTGCGCTCAGCCCAGCCTTTCTGCCACAGATAGCCTGCGGTCTCGGCAACTTTCTCCACCTCGGCGGCAAGTTCCGGACGGTTTGTCAATATGGATTCCATATATTATATAAGTATTATGTGTTTGTCGTTTTGTTTTGCATAGTCCGCGCCAATGTTCCGGAGACTCCGTGCCACAGTCTGCCGCCACGCTCCGAAGGGCATGTCTTGTCGGCGGACGGTGTGCGCGACGCGGTGTCACTGCTGCGCCATCGCCACCACAATGACAGACGCTATGAGCAGCAGAAGTCCTGCCACGAGCACTGCGGCTGCCTTTTTGCCGCATCCGCGCCACTCTTTCAGGATGATGCCCCAGACGTTGCTGAACACCACATTGAGCGACATGAGTATGCTCCATGAGAATGCCAGCAGCACCGGACTGCCTCCAAGGAAGCTCTTGCCGGTCTCCAGACCGAAGAACTGCGAGTACCACAGCACTCCGGCAAGGGCACAGAAGAACACGTTGTTGGCAAGAACGCGGCTGCTGCATGAGAAATAGTCGCGGGCGGTATGGTTCTTCACGTTCTGCCGCAAACAGTAGGCGGCGTTGGTGATAAAGCCTCCGAGGGTGACGAGAAAGACCACCGGCAGTCCGGCATAGAGCGGTGCCGCGCCGCCGCTGAGGGCAGCCCGGCGGATATGACCGCCTGCATCGAGTCCCAGAGCGAAGCATGCGCTCATCACTCCGGCAAGCAACGCCACAAGCAAACCCTTGGTAAGGGCGAAGTCTTTAACCGCCGCCTTCTTCTCATCATCGCTCATATTTGCCGCGCGGAGGCTTCCTGCGTAGCCTATCACGGCTATTCCGGCTATGGTGACACACACTCCGCAGAGCAGCATGAGTCCGTCGCCGTGCAGCAGGTCGGTACCTGCGAAGAGCGCGGGGAAGAGTGTTCCGAACGCCGCACACGTGCCGAGAGCTATGCTCTGACCCAGAGCGACACCGAGATAGCGCATGGACAGACCGAACGTCAGTCCGCCCACACCCCACAGCACGCCGTAGACAACAGACAGCAACGCCCCGCCCGAGCTCCACAACTGCCACAGGCTGCCCCCTTCGGGAACCGCGAGCAGCGCGCCGAGCAGCGGGAACACGAGCCACGCGAAGATGCCCTGGACGAGCCAGAAACTCTCCCACGACCATTCCCTTACCTTGTTTATTGGCACATATGAGCTGCTCTGGCCGAAGCTGCCCACCGCTATTATGAGTAATCCGAGTATGATGTCCATAGCTGCGAACGGTGTATTCAACAACGTTTTGATGTCACTTCAGCCTCATATTCCTCCACTCCGGCTATGAACTCCTCGCCCACGGGCACACCGTTGCGCA
>OGKG01000963.1_pt1 | contig 36197 bp, 26 predicted proteins | sample 1572201 | NCBI WGS metagenome assembly OGKG01 (sample SAMEA2582146, study PRJEB24529) | metagenome | biome: Human gut stool | place: China | collected 2011 | reverse complement strand
CAACAATAGGCTACGGCTGTTGTAGTGGTGGTAGGGAATCCTCTTCGTTCACGAAAAGGAGGATGTCAATTCTTTGGCCTCAGAGGCTTTTGACGTTAAGAAGGCAAAAAATCGTCTTTTCCCAGAAGATTAGAAAAAAACTTAAATGAGGAGACTCAGGTCAGAAAACAGGCCTGAACAGCTGGCTTAAAATCTTTTTTATGCCTATGACAAAATCGAGAAGTCGGCCTGACTGTTTGAGATTAAATAAAGTTAAATCGGTAATTTTTTACTTTTAAAAGAAAAACTGAGCGCGCTCGAATTCTCGGACACAAATGTTAAAAGCAAGAATTCAAACAGACAGATGGGCTAAGGAATGGAACTCGCTGACTTATGAACGTCCGTTGTGTGAAGTTACTCCTGGAATTCGGCCAATAGTTCTACTGAAAAATCTTCGTAGAAGGTCTAAACTCGCTGTTTCTGAAAAGTTATTTCCTACTGGAGCTTAAAGCGTGGAAGAACCGGCATACGTGCGAGAAATTTGTTTTGATACTGAAACCACCGGGTTTAGAGCTAAAGAGGGCGACCGTCTTATTGAAATCGGCTGTGTCGAACTTTCCCGTTACGGTATCTCTGAAAATAAATTTCATCGCTTCATCAATCCTCAAAGAGATATTCCTGAAGAAGCCATTCGAATCCATAACATTACTAATGAAATGGTGGCTGATAAGCCAACATTCGAAGAAATCGCCGATGAATTCTTAGAGTTCATCAAAGGTGCAAAGTTAATCGCTCATAATGCTCCCTTCGATGAGTCCTTCTTGGATCAGGAATTGACAAGAATCGGAAAGGGCAAACTCCGCGATCATTGCGTAGATGTTATTGACTCTTTGGAAATCAGCCGTAAAGTGTTTCCTCAGCAGCAGAACTCTCTTGACGCTTTGTGCAAACGCTTAGGCATCGATTTAACTTCCCGTAATGACGGCCACGGTGCATTAATCGATGCTCAGCTTCTTGCTCAGGTCTATTTGGTCCTCAAGCAGGACCAGGAGTCCATGGATATTGACAGTTTGACTCTGTCGGGTAAAAAACTTGATGACATTGAAGATACTCACATCGTCATCAAGGCCAGCGAGGAAGATTTGAAGGCTCACGAAGCATTTTTGGAACTTTTAGCCAAAAAATGCAAAGGCACTCCTCTCTATAAAATGGGTGACGAAGAGTTCAAAGCCTTACGAGAAAAAGAACAAGAGTCTATTAATTCCAAAAAAGCCAAAATGGAACAATTTATCGCGAGTCTCTAAGGAAATAGTCCAATTTAGAGACATCAAGCAGACACAATGCGCAAAAGATAGCGATAATCAGAAAATTAATAAAAAGATTCAACTGTTAGGAAAACATTAAATGGCATTTCAAAACAAAGGCCGCAGAACTCCTTTTAGGCCTAAACAGACGGCAAAATCAGCTGCTTCCTCTGCTATTAAACCTAGAAGTTCGCGCCCGGCGGGTTTTAAATCAAGTCAGGACGGAGAAAATGCCGATTTGCACCTGCCTTCCGCTGCTTTTAGTCCTTCAGCTCCTAAAGGGCCGCGTGTCCCGGCTCAGGACTCTGCTCCTGCAGTAAGCGAAAAACTTCATAAAGTTCTTGCGGATGCCGGCCTCGGCTCCCGCAGAGATATGGAAGAGCTGATTACTCAAGGCAGAGTCTCCGTAAACGGTGAACCCGCTTATATCGGACAGCGCGTGCTTCCGACGGATTTGGTCCGCGTAAACGGCAAGCCTGTCAGACGGGCAATGAAGCAAGCTGAGAGCGTTCCTCAAGTTTTGATTTACCACAAACCGGCCGGAGAAATCGTATCCAAAGACGATCCGGAAGGCAGACCAACGGTTTTTGATCATCTTCCTCGCGCGAGAAACGGCAGATGGATCGCCGTTGGCCGTTTGGACTTCAATACCGAAGGCCTATTGCTCTTTACGACTGACGGAGAATTGGCTAACCGCTTAATGCATCCGAAGTATGAAATCGAAAGAGAGTACGCCGTCCGGATTCAAGGAGAGCTCTCTAAAGAAGATAAAGAAAAGCTTCTTACCAAGGTTATGCTCGATGACGGTCCCGCAAAATTCACTTCCTTAGATGAAATCGGCGGTAAAGGATTCAATCGTTGGTATCAGGTTAAGCTCTCGGAAGGAAGAAACAGAGAGGTCCGCCGCATGTTCGAAGCTGTAGGCATGCCGGTGTCACGCTTAATACGTACTCGTTACGGTTCAATCAATTTGCCTTCCAACTTAACTCGCGGCAAATTCGAAAGACTTCCGAAAGAAGTTGTTGAAGCATGGATTAAAGAATCCGGTTTGGATAAAGAGCCGGTTTCCAAACCGGTGCCGTCCCGTCCTAAGGCCAGCCCCGCCGGCGGAGCTCGCAGAACGAGTTCAGGTCCCAGAGCAGCTTCAGGAGCACCGGGAAGAAGACCTTCCTCCGGGACAAGGCCCGCAGCAAAAGGTCCGCGAAGCGGAAGAAAGCCTGCTTCCGGCACGCCGAGAGACGGAAGATAGTCGATTCGCCGGTAAAATCGGCTGAAGCCTCAAAATGAGAAAGTCTTTTGAGGTCTTGCCTATGCTTTGAGGCAGCAAAATTAATAACTGTATGTTTGCTAAGGGAAAATTACCCCTTGACAAATAATAAAAAACTTTGGAGAAGCGGTAGTTTTTTATCCATTTTTACAAAAACTTCCGCTTTTTTAATAAGTTAGGAGTACAATGCTTGCAAAATTTCGGCAGATTATGAAAATTTGCCGGGTATTTCTGTACCCTTCGGTATGGAAATACACCTGTCAAGGGTTGTAAATAGATGGGCTTTACGCCCGTTTTTTTTTGGTTTAGTTAAGAGGTTGCAGCAGAATGGCGGTTCCATCTCAGGTTTTCGAATTGATTGAGTCGACCGTGGAGGGTCTCGGTTACGAATTGGTTGACGTAGAACGTCTCCCAAGAGGTCTTATCCGCGTCACTATTGATAAAGAAGGCGGCATCACATTGGACGATTGCGAAAAAGTCAGCAATCTTTTGAATCCCGCTTTAACCGTAGACAACGTGGATTTCGATCGTCTCGAAGTCTCTTCCCCGGGTGTGGATCGTCCGCTCAGACGCGCTAAAGACTTCGTTCGCTTTGTCGGCAGCAACGTTCATATCGAGCTCTATACACCGATGACAGGCGAAGGTCTGCCTGCCAACGGCAGAAGAAGAATGGACGGTAAGCTTCTTGCTGTAGAAGGTGATGAAGCTAATCCGACCATCACGCTCGAGCTCATTACTGAAAGATTGGGCCGCACACCGAGCGAAATTGCCAAAGCTAAAGCCAAAGCCAAAAAATCAGGAGAAGCTCAGGCCGCTCCTGTCATCCTCAATATTCCGTTTAAAGACATTGAACGCGCCTCTTTATTGGCCGATTTAGATTTTAGAGGTTCAAAATAAATGAATAAGAATCTGCTTGACTACGTAGAACTCCTTGCAAATGAAAAGAGTGTCGATAAGGAGTTAGTACTGATGGCACTCGAAAGTGCTATCGCCAGTGCTGTTAAGAAATCCGAATTCCCGGGTGAGGACGCTGATATCGCAGTAAAAGTAGACCCTAAGACCGGTGACTACCAGGTTTGGCGTCAATGGCTCGTCGTTCCTGACGACCAGGGCCTTCAGGAGCCGGACCGTCAGATTCTTCAGTGGGAAGCCAAAGAGGATTACTCTGACCAGGGCGAAATGAATGTCGGTGACTATGTCCGTCAGGAACTCAAAGATTACAGCGTCACGGGCCGTAGATTCGCAACTGACGCCCGTCAGGTCATTCTCCAGAAATTGAGAGAAGCCGAAAGAACCAAGAATCTTGAAGAGTTCAAGAACCTCTACAAAGATCAGAAGATTGTTCACGGCCAAATCCGTAAGAATGTCGGCGGGGACTGGATTGTTGAAATCGGCAAGATCGAAGCAAGACTGCCCAAGAGCGAATGCATTCCTCATGAATTGCTGAGAACCAATGACCGTATCCGCGCTTATGTATCTAAGATTGATCCGGCTTCCAGACAGCAGCAGGTCATTTTGAGCCGTGCTTGCAACGAATTCTTAATTGAACTCTTGAAGTTGGAAGTTCCTGAAATCAACGAAGGCCTGCTTGAAATTAAGAATGTAGCCAGAGAACCGGGGCAGAGAGCCAAGATTGCCGTTCAGGTCAAGGACAAGAGAATCGATCCGATCGGTACTTGCGTCGGCGTCAAAGGCAGCCGTGTTCAAAACGTTACGAAAGAATTAAATAACGAACGTATTGATATTGTTCGCTGGTCCGACCAGCCTGTTGAGTATGTCGTCAGTGCTTTGGCCCCGGCCACTGTTACCTCCGTTGTTGTACACGCAGACGCGGGCAAAATGGACGTTGTGGTTGACCAGGAAAACAAGAAAGGAGCCGTTGGTGCTTCCGGCCAAAACGTGAAGCTTGCTTCTAAGCTCACCGGTTGGGATATCAACGTGATGACTGCTGAAGAAGCTGCTGAAGAGAAAGAAAAAGAAATCGGTGAAATCCGCAGCAAGCTTATGCAGTACCTTGAAGTAGACGAAGAAGTGGCAGAAGCCTTGATCGAAAACGGCATTGACACTCTTGAAAACCTTGCCTACGGTCCGGAAGACGAACTCTTCGCAATGGAAGATTTTGACGAAGACACTATCCGCGAACTCCGTTCCAGAGCCCGTACAGGTTTGATTACTCAAGCTCTTGAAAGAGAAGAATTGTTAAAAACAGCCGATCCTAAACTGTTAGAACTTCCTGGTATGGATCACGATCTCGTGGCCCAGCTGAGCAAAAAGGGCGTAAAGACATTAGATGATTTGGCTGATTTGTCCACTGCCGAACTGGTGGAAATGACAAACATGGAAGAGCAGGATGCACAGAAATTAATCGTTGCAGCCCGTGCTCATTGGGACAACTAATCAATACGGTAATAGGAGATAAAGAACTATATGACACAAAACACTGTATCTAGTTTAGCGGCAGATCTGAAATTACCGGTTGAAGAAATTTTGGCTCAGCTCAAAAATGCAGGTCGTCCGCAGAGAAATGCCGATGACGAAATTAATGATATCGACAGACAAATCCTGCTTGATTCATTGAAAGCTGCCCGCGGCAGCGCCAGTACCGGCAAGACAAAGATCACTTTGACTAAGAAGGAAAAGAAAGTGATTACTCAGCCTGCATCAGGCGGCCGTACTCACTCCATCCAAGTCGAAGTCAGAAGAAAGAAAGTGCTGGTTAAGCGTTCTGATATCGAGGCTAAAGCTCGTGAAGAAGCAGAAAGAGCCGCAGCTGAAATCCTGAGACAGAAAGAACAGGAAGCATTGGCCAAGGCTGCTGCTGAAAAAGCAGCTGCTGAAGCAAAAGCTAAGGCTGAAGCTGAACAAAAAGCCAGAGAAGCGGCTGCCCGTGCTGCTGAGGAAGCTAGAAAAGCCGAGGAAGAAAGAAAGGCTAGAGAAGCTGAAGCTCAGAAATTGGCTAAGGAAGAAAGCTTGAAGAAAGAACAGGCTGAAAAATCCGCACGTGAAGCCGCTAAACGCGCTGAAGAAGCCCGTAAGCGTGCTGCTGCTGAGAAAGCTGCTGCCGAAGCTGCCGCTAAGGCCAAAGAAGAAAGCAAGCGCTTGGCTGAAGAACGTGAAAAAGCCCGTAAGAAAGCTGAAGCTGAAGCCAGAGCTATTCGCGAAATGATGTCTGCTCCGAAGCGTGTTTTAACTGCTAAAGCCGAAGAAAGCAAAGATCAGAAAGAAGGCCAGAAGAAACAGCATAAGAACAGCGTCAAGAAAGAAAACAAGGCGCAGAAAGACAACCGCCGCTCTGAAAACTGGGGAGATGAAAACCAGCATAAGAGAACCATGAAGATCAAAGGCGGAGAAAGCAACGACGAAGGAAGCGGCTGGAAGTCTGACCGCAGAAATAAACGCGGCAAGCAGCAGAAGAACACTATGCCGCAGAGACAGCAGCCTGCCGTTCAAGAACCGATTATCCGTGACGTTGTGGTTCCTGAAACCATTACCGTTGCTGAATTGGCTCATAAGATGAGCGTCAAGGCAACCGAAGTCATCAAGCAGATGATGAAGCTTGGTCAGATGGTTACAATCAACCAGATGCTCGACCAAGACACGGCCATGATTGTTGTTGAAGAAATGGGTCACCGTGCCACAGCCGCTAAAGCTGACGATCCGGAAGCATTCTTGGAAGAAGAAGCAAGCGCATTGGCTGAAGTGCCCAAAGTACCGAGACCGCCGGTTGTTACTATCATGGGCCACGTTGACCATGGTAAGACTTCTCTTCTTGACTACATCAGAAGAACCAAGGTTGCTGCAGGCGAAGCAGGCGGTATTACACAGCATATCGGTGCTTACCACGTTGAAACTCCCAGAGGCATCATTACTTTCTTGGATACCCCGGGTCACGAAGCCTTTACTGCTATGCGTGCCCGCGGGGCTCAGGCAACCGATATCGTGATTTTGGTGGTTGCAGCAGACGACGGTGTTATGCCGCAGACCAAAGAAGCTATTTCTCACGCCAAAGCCGGTAACGTGCCTTTGGTGGTAGCTATCAACAAGATTGATAAGCCGGATGCCAACCCTGAAAGAGTTAAGCAGGAATTGGTAGCCAACGAAGTTATGCCGGAAGAATACGGCGGCGACGTTCCGTTTATTCCTGTTTCTGCGAAGACAGGTCAGGGCGTTGACGACCTTCTCGAAAACGTCCTTCTGCAGGCTGAAATCCTTGAACTCCAAGCTCCGGTTGATGCTCCTGCTAAAGGGGTGGTTATCGAATCCAGATTGGATAAAGGTAAGGGTGCCGTTGCATCCGTACTTATTCAGTCCGGTACTTTGAAGAAGGGCGATATTGTCTTGGCAGGCGCCACCTACGGCCGTGTAAGAGCCCTCTTGGACGAAAACGGTAAGACCGTGACCTCCGCAGGTCCTTCCATTCCGGTGGAAATTCAGGGCTTGTCCGATGTCCCGGCAGCCGGTGACGAAATCATCGTCATCAATGACGAAAGAAAAGCCAGAGAATTGGCCAACTATCGTCAAGGCAAATACCGTGACGTTAAGCTTGCCCGTCAGCAGGCAGCTAAGCTTGACAACCTGTTCAAGGACGGTGACGAAGGTCAGAAGTCCTTGTCCTTGGTCATCAAGAGTGACGTTCAAGGTTCTCAGGAAGCCTTGGTCCACGCTCTCACCAAGCTCTCCAACAAGGAAGTTAAGGTCTCCGTGGTTCACGCAGCCGTCGGCGGCATCAGCGAATCCGATATCAACTTGGCTATCGCCAGCAATGCAGTAGTTATCGGCTTTAACGTTCGTGCGGATTCTCAAGCTCGCAAGCTTGCGGAAAACAACGGTATTGACATCCGCTACTACAACATCATTTACGATGCCGTAGATGACGTTAAGGCTGCCATGAGCGGTATGTTGGCTCCGGAACGCCGTGAAAACCACGTCGGTCTTGTCGAAATCCGTCAAGTCATCCGCGTTCCCAAAGTGGGAACCGTTGCAGGCTGTATGGTGCTCGAAGGAGTGGTTAAACGCAATTCACATGTCCGTCTTTTAAGAGACAATGTGATTATTTGGACAGGAGAGATTAACTCTCTGAGGCGCTTCAAAGACGACGTCAAAGAAGTTAAGGCCGGTGCCGAATGCGGTATCTCTTTGAAGAATTATGACGACATCCAAGTCAATGACAGACTTGAAATCTTCGAAGTCGAAGAAGTCGCAAGAACGATTGAATAATCCTTCTTAGAAGTCGAAAGCAGAAGGGCCGGCGGGCTCTTTTGCTTTTTAAATGAATGGAGAACAATGATGATTAAACCAAGCAAACCGGGTCGTGCAAACCGTATCGAAGAACAAATCCAAAGAGATTTGGCGACAATGATTCCGAAAGAATTAAGCGATAAGAGAATTGGTCTTGTTACGATTACAGGCGTTAAAATCACGCCGGATTATGCCCATGCCACAGTGTATTTCACTTCCATCGGCTCTACTCCGGAAGCCTCCGAAGAAGCTCTCAACAGTGCATCTCCGATTCTTTACCAGAGAATCTTCAAACTGTTGAAGATCCACACCGTTCCTCAGCTTCACTTCGTCTACGACAAGAGCGTTGAAGACGGCTTTGAAATGGACCAGCTCATTAAGCAGGCCCGCGCTGAGGACGCTGAAAAGATTAAGGAGTAAATTTTGTCCCGCAGAAAAAAAGGAGACAAGATTGACGGTGTTTTAATGCTGGATAAACCGGTCGGTCTTTCCAGCAACACCGCACTGCAAAAAGCCCGGAGAGCTTTAAACGCTCAAAAGGCAGGTCATACGGGAACCTTAGACCCTTTTGCATCGGGGTTGCTGCCGTTGTGCTTCGGAGAGGCTACAAAGTTCAGTGCTGATTTGCTTCACGCTGATAAAGAATATGTTGCTTCTATAAAGTTCGGAGAAACAACTACGACAGCCGATGTGGAAGGAGAGATTATTGAAACCAGACCGGTTGATTTCACAGAGGAACAGCTTCATAAGGCTCTGGAATCCCTTACCGGTGAGATTGACCAAATCCCGCCGATGTATTCCGCGTTAAAGAAAGACGGAGTCCGTTTATACGAATTAGCCCGTCAGGGACAAGAGATCGAAAGAGAGCCCAGACGAGTTACGGTTTACGAGCTTGAACTTTTAAGTTTTAACAAACCTGAAGCGGTGGTTAGAGTTAAATGCTCCAAAGGCACGTATGTGCGTGTGCTTGGCGAAGATATCGGCAAGATTCTCGGATGCGGAGCACATTTAACGGCTCTGAGAAGAACAAAAATTGCGGATATCGACATTTCTGAAGCTGTCAGCCTGCAGGATTTTGAGGAAGCTGACATTGCCCGAAGACTTGATATGCTCGATCCTCCGGACAGACTTCTTAGTCAATTAGAACCTATTGAATTAAAAGAAGAGTTAGCTGTTCGTTTTTTGCATGGTCAAAGTATTAGGATAACGAGATCTGAAAATTCAGAGAAAAAAGTAAAAGTTTACAGACTGTCAGACGGTAAGCGCGAGCTGCTTGGATGCGCTCGGCTGAGTACTGACGGCGTTCTTTCCCCGGAAAGATTAATTTCGAAAAGTAGTAATTAAAGTAAATATATGAATCGCTCAATTAGAAATGTGGCAATTATTGCTCACGTGGACCATGGTAAAACAACCTTAGTCGACAAGCTTCTCCAACAGTCCGGAACATTCCGTGAGAACCAAGCAGTTGCAGAACGAGTCATGGACAGTAATGACATCGAGCGCGAACGCGGCATTACCATTCTCGCAAAGAATTGTGCGGTTGATTACAACGGTACTCATATCAACATTGTTGATACCCCGGGACACGCTGACTTCGGTGGTGAAGTAGAACGTGTTTTGTCTATGGTTGACGGCGTACTTCTGTTGGTTGACGCTGTTGAAGGCCCGATGCCTCAAACACGTTTCGTGACTAAAAAAGCTCTTGCTCAGGGCCTGCGTCCAATCGTTGTGATTAACAAGATCGACCGTCCGGGCGCCCGTCCCGAATGGGTTATCAACCAGACTTTCGATTTGTTTGACAAACTCGGCGCAACAGACGAACAGTTGGACTTCCCGGTCATTTACGCTTCTGCTTTAGGCGGTTATGCCGGATTTACTGAAGATGTTGAAGAACTTAAGAAAATCGGCAACATGAAGGCGATTTTCGATACCATCCTTGATCACGTCCCGGTTAGAGACGATGATCCTGACGGTCCTTTGCAGCTGCAGATTTCCTCTTTGGATTACTCCAGTTACGTCGGCAAGATCGGTATCGGACGCATCAAGAGAGGCAAAATCAAACCTCTCCAGGAAGTTGTCATTATGAACGGTCCGGATTCCACTCCTAAGAGAGCCAAGGTCAATCAGGTCTTGAAGTTCCAAGGTTTGGAAAGAAAAGTTGTTGACGAAGCTCAGGCAGGAGACATCGTTCTTATCAACGGTATTGAAGACATCGGTATCGGTACAACGCTTTGCGATCCTGCTGCACCGGAAGCTCTCCCGCTGCTTCATGTTGACGAACCGACCTTGACAATGAACTTCCACGTCAATACTTCTCCGCTGGCTGGTAAAGAAGGTAAATACGTCACTAGCCGTCAGATTCGTGAAAGACTCGAAAGAGAACTTAAGAGCAACGTGGCTATGCGCATGAAGCCGACTGACAACGAAGGTGTTTTTGAAGTTGCAGGCCGCGGCGAATTGCACTTGACCATTCTCATTGAAAATATGAGACGCGAAGGCTATGAATTAGCAGTTTCCAGACCACGCGTACTTTATAAAGAAGTTGACGGCGTAAAGATGGAACCGTATGAAAGCTTGACGGTCGATGTTGAAGAAAATCACCAGGGCCCGGTTATGGAAGAATTAGGCCGCAGAAAGGGTGACCTTCAGGATATGCAGCCGGACGGTAAAGGCCGCGTCAGACTCGAATACAAGATTCCGGCACGCGGTTTGATCGGCTTCCAGAACGATTTCTTGACAATGACTCGCGGTACCGGCGTTATGAGCCATGTATTTGACGAATACGCACCTGTTAAATCCGGTGACTTAGGTGATAGAAGAAACGGAGCCATCATCAGCCAGGATGACGGTACTTCGGTTGCTTACGCGTTGTGGAAGATCCAGGAAAGAGGCCGCCTGTTCATTGGTCCGGGAGAACCGATTTACGAAGGTATGGTTATAGGCATCCACTCAAGAGACAATGATATTGTCGTTACACCGATTAAGGGCAAGCAGCTGACCAACATTCGTGCTTCCGGTACAGACGAAGCCATTCGTTTGGTTCCTCCAATCCAGCTTACTCTTGAAAGCGCCGTTGAATTTATTAACGATGACGAACTTGCGGAAATTACGCCAAAGAGCATCAGAATTCGTAAGCGCTGGCTGAAAGAATTCGAACGCAGAAGAGCTGCCCGCGGAGACGAAAGAGTTGGCCCGGGAATCTAAACCTAGCGATATGTGTCCTTGCGGCAGCGGAAAACTCTATTCCGACTGCTGCGGACCCTTTCATGACGGAAAAGCTGTTCCTGAAACGCCGGAACAGCTGATGCGTTCCAGATATTCTGCTTTTGTCGTGAAGAAGCCGATGTATCTTCTCGACACTTGGCATCCTACAACGCGACCGTCTGAGCTTAATTTGGATGATCCGGTTAAATGGCTTTCTTTGAAGATTAAAAGCACCGGTTTCATTTCACCCGATGAAGGCTTCGTTCATTTCATTGCCCGCGGCTTGATTGCAGGACGCGGATTTAAGCAAGAAGAAAAGAGTAGATTCTTGAAAGAAAACGGACGATGGTTTTATATAGACGGGATCCTATCCTAATTTTTGAAGTTGCCTTCTGGCAGCTTTTTTTAGTTTTATGAACAATAAAGATTCTTGGAAATTCTGTGTAGCTCCGATGCTGGACTGGACAGACAGACATTGCAGATATTTTCATCGTCAGTTGTCTAGAGACGCCCGCTTGTATACGGAAATGGTGACAACCGGGGCATTGATATACGGTGACAAGCCCAGACATTTGGACTTTAATAAAGAAGAGCATCCTGTAGCCCTTCAGCTTGGCGGCTCCGATCCGAAAGACATGGCAGCCTGTGCAAAATTAGCTCAGGATTGGGGCTATGACGAAGTTAACATTAATTGCGGATGTCCGAGTGAGCGCGTTCAAAAAGGCTCTTTCGGTGCCTGCCTAATGTCGGAACCGGCCTTGGTTGCCGATTGTGTAAAGGCGATGAAAGATGCCGTAGACATCCCTGTCACGGTTAAGCATAGAATCGGCATCGATAAAATTGAAAACTACGACTTCGTCCGAGACTTTGTTGGGACGGTATCCGAAGCTGGGACAAATGTTTTCATTGTTCATACAAGAAACGCTTGGCTCAAAGGTCTTTCTCCAAAAGAAAACCGAGAAATTCCTCCCCTCAAAAGAGAGTTTGCATACCAGCTTAAAAAAGATTTCCCTGAACTGATCTTTGTAATCAACGGGGCAATTCAGGATTTAGGTCAAGCCGAAGAACAGCTCAAGTTTGTGGACGGCGTAATGGTAGGCCGTGCTGCTTACAACACTCCTTGGCTTTTAAGCGATGTCGACGACAGACTCTACGGCGACAGTCATGAGCCGATTACTCGAGAAAAAGTCATTGAGGTCATGACTGAATACTTGAAGACAGTAGAGTCTGATCAAAGAGCGGTAAGGGCGGTTTGCCGACATATGCACGGGCTGCTTACAGGGTTAGCCGGCGCTAAGGCATGGAGAAGGACATTGAGCGATTCAGCAGCCATCGAGCATGAAGGCTCAAATATTCTTAACTATGCCTATGCTAAAGCCGGTTGGTCGGACATAGAAAGATATTGGGACGCGGACGACGATAATTTTGGCTAGAGCTTTTTATAGTTCTATGACTGAACCGCATCCGGCCCAATCTACATCATCAAAATATTTTGCCATTGCAGCGGCGGCTTTAAAGCCGGTGCAATGGTTCAGTCTCCAGCGTTTTACCTTAAATTCACTGAGCTTTTCTGCCCACAAAGGATATTCTCTCGGCGCAACAGCGCAAAGATGAGAACCTCCGACGACGGTATCAAATTCTTCAATATTGAGCTCTTCCGTGACATATCTCATGATGTTGGGCAAACCTGCATGAGAACAGCCTAAAAGCAGCGACCAGCCTTTATTTCCTTTAACGGCAACTGAGACATCATCTTCAAAGTTGTCGGCCTCAACAGACCCGTTTTCGTTAACTTCCCACAGATTTCTGCAGCATACATAGTGAGGATTTCTTCTTGCTTTCGGAACGGTAAAAGCAAAGACGTCCGGAGCTGCTTCCGTAATACCTTCAATAGGACGGAATTGTCTTAGGCTTTGGATTGGGAATCCGCCGCTCAAACGTTTTGCGTCCGCATCTCCTCTTTTTTCAATGGAGACCGCCGGAGAAGCATACACATTGACCTGCGGCTGAATCCGCAGAATGTCCATTAGTCCGGAGATATGGTCGAAGTGACCGTGAGAAAGAATTACCGATGAGAGTTTTGTTGGATCCAAGTTCAAGAAATTCAAGTTGTGCGTTAGCACGTGGCAAATTCCGGCTGTATCCAAAAGAATATTGGTATCTTTTGTTTCCAGCCAAGAAGAGTATCCCCATTCGGCGAGTAAACCTTGTTTTTGGCAGAAATTGTCTACAACAATGGTAAGTTTCATTTTTGTTCCTTGGGTTTTGGATTTTCTAAATTTTAAACCTGACGCTTCTTCTTATCTTTGCCAGCTATGTCGGTTGGAGTTTAATCAACATTGGAGGTTTTCAAAAATCTATTGAAAAATTAAAATGTGATTGGATCGCTTGCCATACATTCGGTGATGCAAGATGTACATAAAAAGAGACAGCGAGGCTTTAATACGGAAAATCAGCGATCAATCTCAAATACTGCTTGTTAACGGACCAAGGCTAGTTGGCAAAAGCACACTTTTGAATCATATTGATCCTGAAAGGCTGACCGTGTCTCTGGACATGTTAACTGTCCGCGAGCAGGCTTTATTCAATCCTAAAGGTTTTCTTCAACGTTATCCTGGCCCGTTGCTGATTAAATCAATTGAAAATGCGCCGGAGCTTTTGCTAGCGAATAAATCTATCGCTGATGAGAGACAGGGGAGCGGTTGCCTCTGGTTAACAGCGAATCAGCAGTTCTGCCGTTTGGAGAACGCCTCGAGAAGCTTAGGCTACCGGATTCAAGTTCTCAGACTTCTTGGATTGTCTCAGCGTGAACTGAATGGATGGTTGGGAGAGGGCTCGTTCCTACCGACCGAAGATTACTTGAAGAACTGCCGCGGACGAAGGACACTTGAATCCGAAGAAATTTTTCACTTTATTTGGGAAGGCTCTTATCCAAAGATGTGGAAAGGCGATGTTGATTGGGAGCATTTCTACAACTATTACTTTCAAGAATTGCTCGCAAGTGACGTTTGTCGGTACACAAAAATTACCTCGGATCTCGACTTATTTCGTTTTGCGCGTATCGTTGCCCAAAGTATTGGACAACCAATAAATTACTGCGCTCTAGCAACTAAGTCTGGAATTTCTCAACCTAGAGCAAAAGCATGGCTTTCGATGTTGGAAGATTTTGGACTGGTTTATCTTCTGCCCGCATACTGCAGCACTCGACACAAACGCATAATCAAATCGTCAAAACTCTATTTTACGGATACTGGCTTGGCATCTTTTTTAAGCGGCTGGCTTACTGAGCAAGCACTAGAGGCTGGAACGATGAGTGGAGCTTTTCTGGAGAATTATGCAATCATTGAAATTTTGAAAGGCTATCGCAACATTGGACGAGAACCAAGCCTTTATTATTATCGGGATACTGATGGCAGAGAAATTGACCTCATTATTGAAGAGGCAGGGATGCTTTATCCTATAGAGATAAAAAAACAAGTTCTCCACGAGCGTCTATGATTAAAAGTTTTGACGTTCTGCCAAAGGAGGTTAGAGGAAAAGGAGCACTTCTTAGTTTCGTAAATGAAGACGTTCCTCTTTCTTCAAATGTTTCGGCAGTTCCTTTTTTTTATCTTTGACTCTTCAAATAGGAGGAAGTCGTACTTGAATAGATTATTTGAAATCTTTTCATATCTTTCCCGGCATCTTCAAAAAGAAAAGATTGGAGGGCATAGCTGAAGCCGCTTCAGCATTGGGTGGCTCAATCACAACCTATGTATGATGAAAAACCGTCATTTGCCTAGAGCTATTCCCGATATGAATTTCTAGTCAACTATAGTGCAGGAAGACAATACGGGGGGATGGGTTAAACTTGGAAACAGATTTTGCCCGAGCAGCAAGAGTTTCTCTATTTGCGGATATAAGCCTGAATTGTTGTCTTTGTCAGATCGCAAGGAGGTGTTCCTGTTGCGAGACAGTCCATGACCGAGGTCTTAGAGCGGAAATTAATTTGAAGGATATGGCGCTGAATTCCATCGTAGCAGCCTGTGGAGAGGCAGGCCCCCGTTCGAGTCGCAAACTCGAGTGAAGCCGGCCTTGGCGAAGAAGGAAGTAAGCAGCAAGAAGAGGCTATCCTTGTTGAAAGTAACAGAAAAGCCTCTGTTCACAGTTTAGATTCTAAAGTCTTATGACTCACACCTGAAACGTTCTCTTCTTGTACGGCGCTCAAAGATTAGTCTTACAATCTTTGCCTCTGAAACTCATTCCATTCAAAGATGGTGGGCTTAAGTATTCCTTCAAATGAAATGAAGGACTCTGTCAATTTTTTCAAAAAGAAAGAAGTCATACTCAATTAAATCGTAGGTCTTCCTCAACCTGTAATTTTTGTTTGAAAATTTCCTCTTTTCTTCTGAGTTTAGAAACGACCGAATCTTTATACATCAGATAACGGGAGTGCTCAGATGTGGAAGAAGATCCTTCTTGGTGCTTCCTAACCTGAGAAAACCATTCTGAATCAAAAATATCGTCAGCAAGGACATACCGGATTGCTTTTCCACGGTAGCCAATTTCAAAATACATGAAGCCTTCTGCGGCAGAAGCGGGGGCAGCTGGCGCATTGCTCCGTGCCTTATCGGGATCGTAAAGGTAACGTCCTTCGCTGACCGCTCGTGTTAAGTATTCAAAGCCGTCTTTGACGCCCGGCCCAGAATGGCCTGAGATGACGGTGAAGTCCTTGCGGCAAGGAATTTCATTTGGAGACAAATCTTTTACAGCCTCTTTCATCAATCGGAAAACTAACGCACTGGCAATCAAAGCACGCGGACCGGCAAAACGATAAAGATCATCTTCACGATATCCAATGATGCCTTCTGGTTCTTGGAAGATTAGAAAATCTTTGATATTGGAATACATTTTTATTTCAGAGCTGAAGGAAGGACTAAAGATTTAACGTCAACTTTCTTTTCCATCATTTTGTTGTCGAATAAGAAATCTTGGTCTTTTTGAAGACCTTCGATATCTTTCTCAGTTAAGGTGTTGTAATAGTTAGACCAGGATGCAAGTTTGCGTGCATCATCCATGTCTATGCCGTGCTCTTTAGCTCCTAAACTGATAGCTTCTTCAGGATTCTTTTTAATCCAGTCCAACGCTTCTCTCTGAACCTTTACTACTGTATCGAGAGCCTCCGGATACTTCTTTGCAAAATCTTCTGTAACGGTGGTGACAAGATTCACGTTAACTAAATCTTTTGCCGTTGTAATGACTTTGCTTCCGGATTTTTCGGCTTTGATAACGCCGCTTGCAGCTAATAATGCAGCCTCCACTCTACCTGCCAGCAACGCGGCCAGAGCCGTTGGTTGATCCATAGAAATAAACTCAACATCTTTGATGCTCATTCCTTCCTTATTTAAGGCGGCAACGAGCAGCTGATGAAGCACAGTACCTTTTGGTCCTACGATTTTCTTACCTTTGAGGTCTTTGATGGATTGGACGGCTCCTGGTTTTCCAACGATCGCGAAAGTGTCGGCCGGATGTGAGACACCGGTAGCAATTAAGATTTTATTGCCCACACCGTTAGCCATTAATAAAGAGGAAGTATTCATCACAGCGGAAATATCAATAGATTTTCCAGCCATAGCTTGAGTTTGTTTGGAGCCTGAAGTAATTGTTTTCCAATTTACCTTAATGTTGTCCTTTTCGAATGCTTTTTCAAGCATTCCTTTCTCTTTCATAACAATATTCTGTAGGTTGAAAGGAGCCTTTACATAAACGATATTGATTTCCTTTGGCAAATCGGCAGCGAAACAGACGGAAGCAGAGAATAATCCAGCAAAAAGTACTGATAAAGAGGTTCTCAACATGATTTAAAAAAATTAAATGAAAATGATAATGATTATCATATCAATTGTTGGAACAATTTCATATAGTAAAACATAAAAGGGTGATTTCAAAAGAAACAGGAAGTTACCTGAGCAAAAGCAGAGCGTTCTAAACGGAGAGGTGACGGTAGTAAGGAAAAAGAAGCAGAGTTAGAAAATATAGACGATAAGAAAAAGCCTCGCGTTTGGCGAGGCTTCAATTGAGAGCTAAATATTACAGTCCAAGTGCTTTTGTAGCGGCGTCAGCGGCTACATTGTTGAATAAATAGTTCTGACCTTGAACTGCTGCGCCTTTGGCATAGTAGCGGCCTGGTCTGAATACATGGTCGCCTTTAGCCGGTGCAATGAAGGCAATCTTAGCGACCCCGTTTTCATGAATCTTGAGACCGCAGTCGCGCGGGTCAACATTGGATGGAAGTGTCAAAACAACCGCGGAGGAGTTCTTGGTTGTGACAGCATTCCAGTTTCCGCTGGCAACTGCCGGCTCTCCTGTCGGTTTGCAGAAAATAGTGTCTCTTCTGACCGGAAGAATCTTGTATGTACCTGTTGTAGCTTTTGGAGCAGTCGGATCAAAAACGATGCCGTAGGCGTGAGAATCCATTCTGGATTCGTAGTTCAAGCAGTAAGGAACGGTTCTGAAGTTCTCAATGATTTCTCTAGAGGCCTTAGCATTAGTGAAGGATTCATTTACAGGAAGAACCATTTCGCCATTTACGAATTTAGTAACGGCCTGGTAAGCAATTGAGCCTTCCGGGAATTTAGCGTTTCCAACTTTTTCAGAGTCATTGCTGGTTTTGCCGTCGCGGGTCTTGAGATAGTCTGCGATTTTCTGACCGCTGACGTCTATGGCACGAAGATTCAAGTCAATGACGACAGGTGTCTTCGGGTGTCCGAAAGTGAATTGTGCATCGCCGTTTTTCAGGAATGTAACTCCAGCGGCTTTATCCAAGGCAACTTTGCCGTTTTTAGTAACTACGTTACCGGCATCGAGTTGGCTTCCAAATAAAGTGCCGGTACCTTCTTTCTGAACCAAGTTGTAGCGTGTGCCGCGTTTAGTAGCAACTTGTACGACTTCCCAAGCAGAGACTTTACGACCGTCAATCGAATAAACTTCTTTTTGAAGAATCTGGGAGGTAGTCAACGGCAGAACAGCCGGTTCCTTAGGAGAACCAAAAATATCGGAAAGAAAGTCAGCATGACTGGCTGGTGCGACTGCGAGCATGGCAGCTGCAATACCGGCTTGACAGGTAAGAACTTTTAACTTCATGAGTCATTCCTTATTCGTGTTGCAAAAGTGAGACTTTTTTATTCTGGCAATAATACTCTTTCGAAAGGCTCGCAAAAGCTTTTAAGAAAGAGCCGGCGGGCTGTGACTGACTAAAATGGTTTTGAGGACCAGGAGTATAAAAAGAAAATAACCCTTCTGTGTAATAAATTTGTCATATTGGGTATATAACATAGGGTGGTTAAGTTATTTCTAAAATTATTACTATATGGACACTTTTTTAACAGGCATTATGCTGTTCTTAATGCTTCTTGCCTCGTTTAACTTATTTGTGGGGGTAAGTAATGATGCGGTTAACTTTTTAAGTTCCGCATTAGGCTCCAGAGCAGCTTCTTTTAATAGAGTAATGTTCGTCGCGGCAGCTGGTGTGCTTTTAGGCTGTACATTCTCCAGCGGAATGATGGAAATCGCACGAAGCGGTATCTTTAATCCGACAATGTTCACCTTCTACGACGTCATGATAGTTTTCTTCGCTGTTATGATGACCGACGTTCTCCTCCTCGACACCTTTAATTCCCTCGGACTTCCAACCTCAACCACAGTTTCCATTGTTTTCGAATTGCTCGGCGGCTCTGTCATTACAGCTAGCTACAAGCTTTGGGTAACAACGGGCTCTTTAGGAGGTTTAGGAGCCTACATTAATAATGAAAAAGCTCTGAGTATCATCATCGGTATTCTTTCTTCCGTCATTATTGCTTTTACCTGCGGCGTCATTATCCAATGGATCGTCCGCATGGTTTTCTCCTTTAAATTCCAGAAGGTGTACCGTTATATCGGCGGTATTTATTCCGGTTTCTGCTTAACTGCCATTTTCTACTTCCTTGTTGTGAAGGGTGCAAAAGGCGCTTCCTTCATGACTCCGGAACTTTTGGCCTGGATTAATGCTAATACTTTCGATATTCTTCTTTATACCTTCTTAGGCACAACATTTGTCATTCAGTGCCTCATCTGGTTCTTTAATTACAATGCACTTCGTCTTGTAATTTTGGCCGGAACCTTCTCATTGGCTTTCGCTTTCGCAGGCAACGACTTGGTGAACTTCGTTGGTGTGCCGCTTGCAGCTTTGCAGAGCGTACAGATAGCTGATGCTGCTCATGCTTTGAACGGTGCTCTAACCCCTGAAACCTTTTACATGGGTGGGTTGAAAGAAAGCGTTCAAACTCCGACCATCTATCTTGTTATTTCCGGCTTAATTATGGTTGGAACCTTGTGGTTCAGCCCGAAGGCACGCCGAGTTGTTCAGACAGCTATTAACTTATCTGCCAGCGACAGAAACGAGAAAGAGCAGTTCGGCGCTACCGTAACGGGCCGTGTTATTGTTCGCTCCGCTTTGAGCGTCAATAAGATTGTTAATCAAATTCTCCCTCGTTCCGTCCTAACAGCAATTGATACCAGACTAGAAAAGCCTCGTTTGCAAAAGGGTGAGATTCCATTGCCTTTCGATCAGGTCAGAGCGTCTGTTAACTTAGTGCTGGCCAGTATTTTGATTGCAACGGCGACCTCCCTCAAGCTGCCTTTGTCTACTACCTATGTCACGTTTATGGTTGCCATGGGAAGCTCTTTGGCTGACGGTGCCTGGGATAGAGAAACAGCGGTTTATCGTATTTCCGGTGTTTTAGCCGTTATCAGCGGATGGTTCTTGACAGCCTTTACCGCCTTCATTTCCTGCGGTATTGCTGCTCTCCTTTGCTTATGGCTCGGCGCATGGTTCATGATTCCTGCGGGCTTGGTAGTTGTTACTCTTTTAATTCGTTCTAACTTCTTGGCAGGCTCCAAGAAAGAACAGCAAGCAGAAGAGTTCCTTGACGAAAACATGACCCGTGAAGAGATTAGAACTCGTCTTAACAATGCTATCGGCAAAAACCTCGAACAGACTATCAATATCTTCTCCGATGCTGTTAAGGCCTTGTTAGCGGAAGATTTGTCTGAGCTTGGACAGTGCAAGAGCCGCTCTCAGGCATTGCTCGATCGTATCGTGCGTATGAGAAGCCAATACTATCTGATGATTATTCATGGAAAAGATGGTGACTACGACGCCCGAAACTATTACTACCGTACGTTCTCCAACATGAAGGACGTGGCTCAGCTTTTAACAAAGGTAGTGAGCCAGATGGACGATCACATTGCCAACTCTCACTCTGTCTTCAAAGGCGTACTGAGAAATAATCTTCTGAAGTCCATCAGTGATTTGAAGAGTCTTCAGAAGACTTTGGATAACTTTATCCTTACGGGCTCAACCTCTGACGAAGTATTGCTGAGGCTATCCAATACAAACTTAGAAGAGGTCAATCTTTATCAGCTTGAATTGATGAAGCAGATTGATATCAATCAAATGCCTTTGCATCGTTCCGAGCTTTACTTGGCTCTTCTACAGTTCTACAGAGAAGTCGTGAACCGTTATACCGTTATTGTTCTGCTTCAGAGAGAACTAAACCATATGCTGCAGGATGAAGGTGAAGGAAATATTTCTTCTCCAACTAATCCTGAAACTACCTAATTAACTCATTAGGAAAAACAAGCCGGCAGCCAAAAGCTGCCGGTTTCGCTTTATTTTGGGAAAGTCCCCTGAGAAGATCGAGAAAAATCGGAGGATTTTGCTTAAAAATCTAACAGGAATAAGAAAAGAAGGTTGAGGTAAAGGCTTCAGATTAAAATAGAGTCTAAATGGAGAACCGTGCATAATGGATACCAAAGAGCTAAAACTTCTGCCACTAGGCACATCAGATTTTTCGGTGCTTAGACTTCGTGATCAAATATACGTTGATAAGACAGAGCTGATTTTTGAGATGGCTCGTCTTCCTGAGAAGTTCTTTTTGGCTCGTCCCAGAAGATTCGGAAAGTCACTCCTTATTTCTACTTTTGAATCGTTATTTAAATTTGGCTTAAGAGATTTTAAAGATTTGGCCATAGAGAAATTATGGAAGGAGAAAGAAACATTCAACGTTGTAAGGCTTGATTTCTCGTTACTGAAAGATTTCGATAGTTCAGAGTCTTTCCGAGATAGATTTAACGCCCATATCGCCAATAAATTTTCTTCTTATGGATTTGTTTTTAAACCTGATATAAATCAAGAAGTTAGCGATCAACTTGCTCATTGGATGGAAGCTCAAGAGTCCAATTCTTTGGTACTTTTAATAGATGAATACGATGCTCCGTTAACTTCTTGTCTTAACAGCAAAGAGTTGTTCGAAGATATCAGGAGAATCCTTTCAGGCTTTTATTCGGTTCTGAAATCAAATGATCGAGTTCTTCGTTTTTTATTCATTACAGGTATAACAAAGTTTAATAAAATCAACATTTTTTCTGAGCTCAATAATTTAACTGACTTGACTCTGAGCCCAAGATTTGGAACTTTGCTTGGTTATACACGAGAAGAAATTCAACAATATTTCAGTGGATATCTTGAACGCTCAAGCTGTTGTCTGAGCCTTTCGGAAGAAGAATTATTAAACGAGTTAATCGTTCATTACGATGGGTTTTGTTTTGAAAGAACCGCAAAACAAAAGGTATTTTCTCCTTGGTCTTTGTTGAAGTTTTTCTCAGAGCCGGAGAGCGGCTTTTTGGATTATTGGTTTGAGAGCGGAGGAAAGCCAGCTGTATTGCTGGAATACTTAAAGTCACACTCGTTGAGGAATCCGGAAGAATATGGGCGTATCAAAACGATTTCTCTTTCATCAATTTCCGGAGCATCCGATGTGGAAACTCTTTCTGATTTGGGGCTCTTGTTCCAAACCGGATATTTGACTATCAAAGCTGTTCAGGATGGAGAAACTGTCTATCTGGATTATCCAAACTTGGAAGTAAGCCGGGCCATGGCTCAACTCTACGTTGAGTTAATGCTAAATGGAAGAGTGGCTGGACAAGTAGGAGCCGGATCGATTGTAAAAGTTCTTTCCGAAGAATCTGCAGAATCGGTATTTCATATTCTTAACCGTTTGTTCTTGTCGATTGACTACCAAAGATATCCAGTCAGAGATGAAGCTTCTCTGAGAGCTTTTATTCAGGTATACCTTGCTGGCGCTGGACTAAAGCCAAAAATCGAACATCATAATGCTTACGGCAGAAGTGACTTGGAAGTTGCCGTATCAGACAGATATTGGACTTTTGAGTTAAAGATAGTTCGAGAAGGAGAGAGGTCTCAAAACAAGCTTGAAGAAGGCTTGGAGCAAATGATTAGAAAACACTACGGTGAACAAGCCCGGCAAAGAATTGTTAAACAGGTAGTGCTTGTTTACTCAATCAAAGAACGGCAATTCGTTAAATGGCAAGAGTTGAAAAATTAAATATCTTATCAAAATAGACTCCGCCGTTCTAAGATATTTTTGGTCGGTTAAACGTGCTCTAATCTCTAGAATCTCTTTCCAAGGAAAAGGTTGATACCTATGTCTCGGACATCCTTGGATTTGGAGCCCCACGCTTCAATACCTCCGTAAAATCCAGTCGTTTGATCGAAACTGACCTGGAAAGATCCTTCGATAGAATCTTTATGAAATCTGTCAGATTCGGCAAAAAATCTCGGAGAGGCATCGGCAAATTTTGTATAAATCTTAGCCGGACTGGTTGTATAGCTATGACGCCAACCAATCCATACATCTGAGGTTATAGAGGTTTGCTTGAGTTGAGTGTTTCCTTGAAGTTTCAGGCCGAGCAAGCTTGAAAAGTTTCCTCTCTGATGGGAGGCAATCGTTTGTGGAATGCCTGAGCCTTTTTCCGTGAAAGAAGGCGTTCTTGACCAGTTGAAATCAGCCAATACAAAAGGACCTGCTTTAATGGTTTCTGGACCGGTTAAGTATTCAGCACCAGCTTGAGAACTGAATCCAATGCCTACCCATTGGCTTTTGTAAGCACTGCCTAATGACTTTCTTGTTGCTTTGGCGTCATTGCCTGCGACAAATACAGAGCCAAAAAATGTTAATCCATCAATCTGTTGCGGCAAATATTGAGCCTCAGCTCCAATCAAAAATCTGGTTGAGTCATATTTGCTTCCGCTATTCTTTTCCTTTAGCTGTAGTTGGGTTGCTCCGATGAAGACTCCGACTTTGACCTGTTCAGAAATTTTGGTTCTATAACCGCCTACTACGCCGTATTGATAAGTCCTAGAACCGTTGAGAAGGGTGGAACTGTCGGAAGAGCCTCGATTACCTAAAGCTTTAATCCAATAACCGTCCTCAGTTCGGCAGGAGAAGAGAAGGTTGTTAATGGTTCGAAGCTGCTCTAAGTCTGCCTTCTGAGTATTTAAATACAAATTTGGTAAAGTGTTTTGGAGAAGATTGGTAATCTCATTGCTCCCAGCGTCTGAAAAGTCTAGTAACTCTATAAAGTTACGCAAACCTGGGCTCAAGGAATTTTGAGACGCTGCTGCATAGAGTGCACCCCCGAGGGACTTTTGAGCTGGTGAATTAGCGTGTCGAGAGTAACTGTCAGAAGCTCGTAAAATTTTTAAAGTGAAGAAATCTTTATCCTTTTCTAATTTGACTTCTAATGTTCCGGAGTTTTTGAAGAGTCGAATCTCCGTTAAATCCAGCGTTAATTTTGCGGGATCGGATACATCGATAAAGTCCGGAAGATTGAATTTATAAAGACTGTTATTGACGTAAAACCCACTTTCTAATCCCACTAAGACATTCCCTTCTATTTTTGCTTCATGAAGTACTTTCAGACTGTTGTGTTTACCTTCATTGCTAACAAAGATGAGGAGATTTCCTGTCGGGCTTTGGATGTATTCACCTACAGTGAACGGATCAACAAAATCACCTGGGATAAATGCACCGTGATTGATAACCTTGTTGTTTACCGTTCCGTTACCTAAGAGAACAGCTCCGTCTTGAATTAAGACGGAACTATTTACTAGAGTTCCTCCTGAACGATCAGCCCGCTTACTAATATCCAAAACGCCTCCTTCGACAATTGTTGGAGCCGAATAGGTATTTGTGCCTGATAAAACTAAAATGCCGTTGCCTTGTTTAATCAATCCCGGCTTTAGACCGGTAAAAGTTGAGGTTGCTCTAAACTTTCCTTCTTTGTACTCATCGTGATGGTACTTATCGTCCCAAAGCCTTTCCGAAATATCGTTATTGAAGAAGGCGGTATGGCCTTGAGTATTGAATTTTTCAAAGGCAAACTTTTCACTGCCGAATTCTGAATAAGAGCGGATGTCTTCTGCCTTCATTCGGTTTACGTCCAAACGTGCAATTCCGTTTACTGCTTTTCCGGCGTCAAGCAAGCCTTGACCGAATACTTCTTCTTTGGTTACCTTGGCGAGTCTCACATACTTATCATCGAGTTTTTCAGAACCGTCGTTCTCATAGTGGTCCTCGATGAAATATTTGATAAGTGAATCCAAGGAATATGTTGGCCAGGAATCGGGATCAGCTTGGTAGGTTTCCGTGATAGCCTTAATAAGCTGGTCTTTGGTAGGTCTATTATCCGAAAGGTAATAAAAAACCAAAACTGTTTCTATCGAATTATCGAAACCAACCAGAATGTCTGGGCATTCAATGTTACTGTTGGCTGTTGTAAGTAATGTATCGGCCAGTTGTTTTCCTGTCATCCATGGAAATGCCTGAGCCACTAGGGCAGCAGCCCCGGAAACTTGAGGAGCTGCCATAGAGGTACCGGATTTGAAGACGTATTTTTCGTCAACAACGTTTGCCGCCCAAATATTGCTTCCGGGCGCTGTAATAGTAAAAAGTTCAGCTCCGCGGGCAATGTTTGAAAATAAGGATAGACCGCTTGGTCCGAAAATAATCTTTCCGTTTTCTCGGCGTGTATCAAGAGGATTGGCAGAAACAACGGTAATCCAATTTCCAAGTTCAGAACCGTAATACCGCGGAAGCATTCCGTTAAATGACGGATGAATCCATCCGTCATTGGCGGCAGCTATAACAGCAAGGCTATTTGGATTATTTAGGGCCCAGTTGACAAGGCTTCCTGAGTGTGGACGCTCTCCCATGACCTGCGAAAGCCTTTTTGCTTCTTCAACTGAGTAAAGCTCTCCGGTTGGTAAAGTGTCTTTATGGAGTTCAGCAGCAGTCCAGCTATTATTAAGAATTTTGAGATTGGGATGATCTTGGAAGAAACGTTTGTCATCCGGATAATAAAAGTCTCTAAGTCCGATGTAGACCTGACCGATTACATCTGCATCAAAGGCCACGCCGTGCATGCCTTCGTTGTCTTTTTTTGCTGCCATGATAGAGGCAACATGTGTCCCATGGCTAACAGAGTCATCCCAAATAGTTGGAAGTGGAATTTGACTGCCGTCTTTGTCCAAAGCTTCGAATACCTCAAATTTTCCCGATAATTCCGGATGGTAGGATTGCATTTCCGTGTCTAATAATCCAACCAATATGCCTTTGCCTGTGAATCCTTGCGCATAAGCCGAGGCAGCGTTGATCAGGTCCAAGCCGTTCGAGGCATAGTACTCCGTGGTTTTAAAATCTTGTTCTGTTGTTGCACTGGCGGCAATAGGAAAAAGTAAAGCAGAAAAGAAAGACAAAACATGCAGCTTTAAAGCCGGAGAAAATTTTCTTTCGACACTAGTTCCCGCAGTATGAGGTTTTGAAAGAAGAATGTTTCCTTGTGCAATTTTTTTATAGTTTAACCGGGGAAAAAAGCGATTCCTCATTCCGTCCTCCTTGGGCTGCTTTGTCAAATGGTAACTAAACTAACTTCACAAAGCCCTTCGGAATTTCCCGATGAATCCAAGCCTTGGAGGAACCTTGGCGTGAGTTAAAAATGCATTGTTGAAAGACCGAGAAACGGAAGAAAGGTAATGCCAATGTTCTCAAACAGAGGTTCTGTTTTAATTCCTGATGGTAGCCATAGATGAAATGCCATGTAACGAACCAAGATTGAGCTTATATAATGAAAATGACCAGACAGGAAACTCCTATGGATACGGAACTATTGAAAAGCTTGCCGCTCGGTACGTCTTCATTTGAAGCTCTTCGAAATTTCAATGAAATTTATGTAGATAAAACTAGGTATATCCACTGTCTTGCCTCACGCCGAGGGAAGTTTTTTCTAGCTCGGCCGAGAAGATTTGGAAAATCCTTATTGATTTCCACGTTTGAGTCTTTATTCAAGTATGGACTGAGAGACTTTCATGGTCTCGAGATTGAAAAACTTTGGAAAGAAGATAAAAACTACCAGGTTGTGAGATTAGATTTTTCTGAAGTAAAAAGTTTCCGAAATATAAAAGAGTTTGACCTCCAATTTCACGATTTAATAGTTGAAGCTTTTGCACCTTACGGATTTCGTTTTGAACTTTACGGCACATCGCTCATAAGCCAGTTGTCTACTTGGTTTAAGAAGCAGCCTTTGAGTTCTGTAGTGTTGTTAATAGATGAGTACGATGCTCCGCTTACCGCGTGCTTAGATAGAAAAGAGCTTTTTGAAGATGTTCGAATAGAACTTTCTCGTTTTTACGCAACGTTAAAATCAAACGATGCTGCCTTACATTTTTTGTTCATTACAGGAATAACAAAATTCATTAGGACTAGCATTTTTCCGGAATTAAATAATTTATCGGACATATCGTTTGCCGCGGAGTTTGGCTCACTCCTTGGCTATGCACGTCAGGAAGTTAAGAAGTATTTTCTTGGGTATTTAACATCTGCTTCCGAGAAGTTAGGCCTCGATAGGGAAAGACTTCTAAAAGAGCTGACGGACCACTATGACGGTTTTTGCTTTGAAGAAACAGCAAAACAAAAGGTATTTGCACCTTGGTCTTTGTTGCATTTTTTCTCATCACCAGAAAGAGGCTTGAAGCAATATTGGTTTGAGAGCGCGGGGAAGCCTAATGTCCTAGTTAAATTTCTTCACTCACACACTTTGAAAGAGCCAGAAGAATATGGCAGTGGGAAATCTTTGGCTCTAAAAGTATTGGGCGGATCATCGGATGTTGAAAACTTATCCGATATAGAGCTCTTGGTTCAAGCCGGATACTTGACCATCAAGAAAATCCAAGGAACAACAGCCTATGTAGATTATCCAAACCTTGAGGTAAGGACGGCAATGGATCAACTTTATCTGGAAAAATGTTAAAAGGAAAAACAGTAGAGCACAGTGGGCAGAGTGCCGACGGAAAGCTCAAAGAAGCCGAAAAACAAATTAAAGAGCTCCACCGGAAGACCGTTTCGAATTGAAGTGAATGGCAATAGTTTTCTCTTCCGGAAAAAACACATCTTCTATATGGTGTGTTCCGTACTTTCTTACGAAAGATGTTGACGGAAAGTCCCATATAGTCAATGAAGCCTTGATGCTTGCTAACAATTAGCTAATGTAGCCAAGCATAAAAACTTGTTCGGTTAATACCGAGCAGAGATTAGGTCAAAGGTTGGCCGACAAACTACCAAAAATTAGAGCCCGCTTGCAGCGGGCTCTAAAGTCAGGGAAGGCTATTCTTTAGCTGTTGTCTGAACTTGTTCTAAAACGAACGGTTCTTCAGAAACTGTCTTCTTGATTCTCTTTCTGCCTAACTTCGGCTTCTGAACCTCTACAGTTGGTTCATCAGTTGCCTTGGTAGATACAAGTTCAAGTTTTGGTTCCTCAGCTGATTTAGCTTTCTCGGCAGGCTTAGCTGCTGGTTTTTCTTTGGCTGTTTCTACCTGAGTGGGGATAGACTCCAGGACAGGAGCAGAAGTTTCGATAGGCGCTGGAGCGTGAGCAGTAGCATCCGTTGATTTTTTCACTGCTTCTGGTTCTGTCTTAACTTCCTGCTTGGGTTCTTCCTTAACGGGCTGCGCCGGAACCGAAGATTCCGCCTTGAAGCTGATTTCATGAGCGGGCTTGTGAATTTCCGGTAAAGAAGAAGTTTCAGCCTGCTGAGCCGGAGCAGCCTCTACAGTTTTTACTTCTGCGGATGGTTGTACCTGTTCAGTGTTTTTTTCAGTCTGCGGCTTTCTTTCTCCCCTGCCTCTGCGTGTTCTGTACGGATTGTGTCTGAATTGTTTTTCAGGCTTTTCTCCGAGAGATAAGTCAGAAACATTAACGGATGGAATTTCTGAAGACGGTACAGAAACTGTTGCGGCTTCTTGATGCGGAACGAAAGCGTTAACCTGATCCATCACTGCGACTTCAACGGCGGCTGTAACCGGGTCAACCGCAACCGGCGGTTTTGGAGTTTCAACCTGGTCAAATAATTCTGCCTTTTCCTTTCTGGAGCGTCTTGGCTTTCTGGCAGGGGCCGTTTCAGCAGCCGGAGCAGAGGCTTTGACTTTATTATCAGATTCCTTTGACTGAGCAGGAACATTGACGGAGTCAGTTTGCGGTTTAATTACTTCTGCCGCAACTAACGAAGTTGCAGTGACTTCCGCTTCATCGTTGGAGGGAAGGGAAGCCGGCACATTTGCAATTTCTTTTGTGCGTCTTGACTGCGGCTGAGCCTCTTTTTCAGAGCGTCTCTGAAGTTTTGTTTCTTCCGGTTTGCTCTCTGGAGCAGGAGTTTGCTGAGGCATGGTTTCGGCTTTCTTAGAAGCTCGTCTTTCCTCACCTCTGTCTCTCTTGCCTTCGGCTTTAGAGGCAGAACGAGAAGGTTTTTCTGCTTTTTCAGAACGATCGGATCTATCTTGCTTAGCCTGATCTCTGCCTTTGGCAGCATTCTTTCGTTCTGCTCTTTCGGCTCTTGTCGGTTTAGCTTTTCTTTCCTGAGCCTTAGAAGTCTTCTGTTCCTTGCGGCTCTTAGCTTTTTCCTTCTTAGCCTGTTCTTCCGTAGATTCTTCGGCTCCGGTAAAGAAGCTGATAACCTTTTGCCAGAAAGATTGTTTCTTTTCTTTCGGCTGAGCTTTGCTCTTGGAGTCAACATGCTTCGGAGCTTCTTCGCGGGCTGGAAGTCCTTTGATAACAGGGACTTGTTTAGGTCTGTCGGAAGTATGCTGTTGAGGAGCTCTGGAGTAAGGCTCATCGGTTTCGGCTTCAAAGCTTTCAACTCTTTCGTAGCTTGGAAGGACCGAATCAAGTCTTTCATCATCAGGACGAATTCTTTCGATCTGATAATGAGGAGTTTCTAAGTTCTTGTTTGGAATCAAGAAAATCTTAATCTTGTGACGAGATTCAATCTTGGCGATATCGTCTCTCTTTTCATTGAGAAGGAATGTGCCGACATCAACCGGGACCTGAGCCTGCATAGCGGCTGTACCGTCTTTAAGAGCTTCTTCCTGAAGAATACGAAGAACTTGAATTGCACTGGATTCTGTGTCGCGGATAACACCGACGCCGTTGCATCTCGGGCAGGTGATGTGGCTGCCTTCATACAATGTCGGACGTAGTCTTTGACGGGAAATTTCCATTAAGCCGAAGCGGGAAATCTTGGCAGCTTGGACGCGGGCTCGGTCGTTCTTGAGCTCCTCTTTCATCTTCTGCTCAAGCTCTCTTTGATTGTTCGGATTCTCCATATCAATGAAGTCGATAACAATCAAACCGCCGAGGTCGCGCAATCTCATCTGGCGGGCTACTTCTTCGGCAGCTTCCATATTGGTCTTGAAAGCTGTCTCTTCAATATCGGCGCCTCTGGTGGACTTGGCTGAGTTAACGTCGATAGCTACTAAAGCTTCGGTGTGGTCGATAACGATAGCGCCGCCGGAGGGAAGAGGAACCGTGCGGGAATAAGCCGTTTCAATCTGTTTTTCCACTAAAAAGCGGGTAAACAGAGGAATGTCGTCGTGATATCTCTTGACTCTGTCGACCATGTCCGGCATGACATGGCTCATAAATTGACGGGCCTGTTCATAGATTTCGTCGGTGTCAATGAGAATTTCGCTGATTTCCGGCTGGAAGTAGTCGCGGATGGCGCGAATCACCAGGTTGCTTTCTTCCACGATCAAGAAAGGAGCCGGATTGACTCTCTTCAATGGTCTGCCGTTGATGGTGGCGGTATCAACGATGTTGCCTTTGCCGTCATCGTACTGCGGCTTAGCTGCATCATCAATCGCTTCCCACAGTTTAAGAAGATAATCCAAGTCCCATTGAAGCTCTTCAACGCTTCTGCCGATACCGGCGGTACGAGCGATAAGGCTCATGCCTTTCGGGTGCTGAAGCTTGCCGAGGTTTTCTTTGAGCTCTTCTCTTTCTTCGCCTTCAATGCGGCGGCTGACGCCGCCTCCGCGTGGATTGTTCGGCATCAAGACAAGATAGCGGCCAGCCAAAGAAATGAAGGTTGTCAGAGCAGCGCCCTTGTTTCCTCTTTCTTCTTTTTCAACTTGAACGATGAGTTCCATGCCTTCGGAAACGGCTTCCTTGATAGTAGCTGTTCTGTAGTCGACACCTTCGTTGAAATAGGCTTTAGAGATTTCTTTAAAAGGCAAAAAGCCGTGTCTTTCTTCTCCATAGTCTACGAAGCAGGCTTCCAGAGAGGGTTCAACACGGGTAATAATACCTTTGTAAATATTTGACTTTCTTTGTTCGCGGGCAGACGACTCCAGATCCATGTCGATCAGTTGTTGGCTGTCAACGATACAGACACGCAGCTCTTCAGGATGCGTGGCATTAAATAACATGCGCTTCATTGGGCACTCCTCGATCACTGACGCGGATCACAGGCGTGCTGAAAGAATATGTCTCTAGGTGAAAGATTGATGAGGACGTTTAGTTAAAAGGTAAGCTAGTAATTTGTGGGCATCCGCTGAGCTTTCCGTTTCAGATTTTATGCATAGAGAGATAGGCCCCCAAAGGATTCTTGGATCCCGGGCCGGAATTTCTCCCCTGTTGGAAACGCTCAATTACTTTCCTCTACCAGTTAAAAAACAATAACAACAACTACAACTTCTAGTTCTTCTCTGCCTGCAGCATCAACCGGACGCTGCACAGCAAAACAAAAAATATTCTTTACAGCAAGACGTTCTAATAAAAGAAACGCCACCGAAGATCCATTGAGAAATTGTTCTCGAATCTCTCGGATTTATGTTCAACATTTTGCGTGATGAGCTGTCCGGGATCTCAATTTCCTAGCAGGCGGAAATTAAAGTTGTCCGAAAAGGCTACAATCAACGCTTACGAGCGACGAGAATTATTAGTGACAACAACGTGTCTTATATCGAGCTTTGAGGCCTAAGCACAAGAGCTTTATAGTCTTAGCGGCACCTTCAAACGGCTAATAATTTGTCTCGGATGAGGATTTTAAAACAAATGAGCACAGAGCGCCATCTGCAAAAAAAAGCAACGGACAAAGAAGTTACGAATAGAAAACGGCCTGAGGCAAAAGGCCGAACAAGGAAAGGCAAAGATATCCTGGAGCAAATCCGTTCTGCCCAGAAGGAGCAGAAGCAAAGAGTCCAAAAACAACAAAAGCCTGTCGGGCCGTCTAAGCTTGAACCTCAAAATTTGAAAGCTCGTTTAGTGACCGTTTCACCGGCCAATGACGGTCAGCGATTGGATAACTTTTTGATTACTTTATTAAAAGGCGTGCCGAAGTCTCATATCTACCGTATGGTCAGAAACGGTGAAGTCCGAATAAATAAAGGCCGAGTAAAAGTAGAAGCTAGACTAAAAACCGGTGATTTGGTTCGTGTTCCTCCTATTCGCGTGGAAGAAAAGCCTAATACCTATGTTCCTCCGATTAAATCGGAAGACATGCCCAACATTCTTTTTGAAGATAAAGATATTCTTATTGTAGAAAAACCTGCGGGCATGGCTTGTCATGGCGGAAGCGGCATTTCTTACGGTTTAATCGAAAGAATGAGAACGACTTTCGGACCGGATCAATTTTTAGAATTGGCTCACCGGCTCGACAGAGATACTTCAGGAGCGATTATTCTTGCAAAATCAAGAAAAGCTCTTGTTCGTCTCCATGAAATGATGCGTGAAGGCGAGGTTCAAAAGGTTTACCTTACCTTAGTCAAAGGAGATTGGGTAAACGACAGACAGCACGTCAAACTTCCTTTGCATAAATTTTTAACGGCCTCCGGAGAAAGAAGAGTCAGGGTTGATAAAGAAGAAGGGCTGCCGAGCCACAGCATTTTTACTTTGATTGAAAGATTCGGACAGGTTTCTTATTTGGAAGTTGAACTGAAGACGGGGCGCACTCATCAAATTCGTGTCCATGCTCAAGCTTCAGGCTTTCCGTTGGTGGGAGATGACAAATACGGAGATTTTGAATTTAATGCCAAAGTCGAGCAAGGACTGTTGGGAGTTCCGTTTAAGAGAATGTTCCTTCATGCACATCGACTAACATTCAATCACCCAATCTCCGGGGACAAACTCATCATCGAAAGTCCGCTGCCGGCAGAATGCAAACAACTTATTGAAGTATTAGAGAAAAATGCAAAATAAGAAAAAACTCCTTATTTTTGATTTTGACGGAACTCTTTTTGATTCCATTAGATATTTGTCAGAGGCGGAAGTAAACGCCGTCAATGAAATGGGATGGAAACCGATTACCTTAGATTTCGCACGTAAAACTATCGGTCTCAGTCTTTCTGTTATTTATGAGCAAGTATCCGGCGACAAGTCTCTTTCCAAACTGCAGGAATTCACAGACAGATTCAATAAGTATTTCTTTGCCCGAGCAAAAGAAGCAGGTTATTTCGATGGAATTGAAGAAATGCTTGCTTCTCTTAAGGAGAAAGGCTTTATTTTGACCATTGCGACGGGAAAGGGCAGGGCAAGCCTTGACCGTTTGGATAAGATGCTTGGGTTTGATAAGTACTTTGATTTCAATATCTGTCCGTCAGAATCTGAACCAAAGCCATCCCCTCAGATGGTCAATAAATTGCTGAAAAAATATGGCTTAAAACCGGAAGATGCGGTTGTGATTGGCGATTCTGAACATGATTTAAAGATGGCTCAGAATGCCGGTGTTGATACCGTTGCCGTTTCCTACGGCGCAATGAGCAGAAAAGAGCTGGAACAGTATCATCCGACTAAGATTGTGAACACGGTTCAAGAACTTCAGAAAACTCTTGAAGAATTGAAATAGAGGAGGTGCGCCTGTATCGTTGATCGACACAGGCTACCGGTTTCTTCTTGCCGGCTTCTGAGGTCCGAGAATTCCGAAAATTGAAGGCAATTTCGGCAGTTCCGGGTTTTCTTTTTTCCACTGCTCTACGGTCTTGGTTTTAATAAATTCTTCCGGGCCTGTGATGTCCATTGCAACGAGTACTCGTGTCTGAGGACTGCAGGAGGCCAAAAGATCTTTGAGCATTTGATTATTTCTATACGGAGTCTCAATAAACAACTGAGTCTCTCCGGAGCCAAAGGTACTTCTTTTGTCCAAGTCTTTAATGGTCTTGGATCTTTCCGGTTCTTTTATCGGAAGATAACCGCAGAATCTGAAATTCTGACCGTCCATGCCGGATGCCATTAAAGCCAAAATCATTGAGCAGGGGCCTACCAGAGGACGAACTCGATAGTTCATTTCTTGGGCTTTCTGAGCAACTTGTGCCCCGGGGTCGGCAATGCCGGGGCAGCCTGCTTCGCTGACAATCCCAATGTCATGGTCTGCTGCCAATGGCTCAAGCCACTTTTTAACTTGAGCCGGATCGGGCCGGTGACCTATCTCTACGATACTCAGTTCAGCAATAGGTTTAGGGTGTCCGATTTTCTTTAAGAAAGCACGGGCAGACTTGGCGTTCTCAGCCAAGAAATAATCCAAACGTTTTGCTGTTTCGATTGTCAAGGCCGGCAGAGATTCTTCTGCAGGGCTATCCGAAATCGGAACGGGAAGCATAAAGAGGCAGCCGGCCATGAGATTTCCTTATTTAAGTCCGGGGAGAACTTCGATGCCGCATTTTTCCAGCATGGAAGTCAATTCAATTAGACCTAAACCAATAATGGCTGTTGGGTCGTCAGACTGGAAAGAGGAGATTAAGCAGATCCCGAGTTTTTCTAATTTGGCGGAACCTGCACAATTGAACGGTTGTTCGAGGTCAACGTAGGCTTCAATCGTTTCTCTCTTGAGCTCTTTCATCTTGATGGTTGTATCGACAACAGCAGAGTGGCCTAAACCGTTTGCATCGATAACGGTCATTGCCGTATGGAAAATTAAGGTTTTACCGGACATTTCCTCGAGCTGCTTGATGCAGTTTTCTCTGTTGCCTGGTTTACCGACGCATTTCCCTTCCAGATCCAATACTTGGTCGGAACCGATGACGACACATCCCGGATGTTTCTGTGCGACGGCACGGGCTTTTAGGCGCGATAAGCGTAAAGATAAATCTCTCGGACTTTCCTCTTTGAGCGGAGTTTCATCCACCTGAGGGGAGTCGGTGGTAAATTTCACATGTAATCTTCCCAGCAATTCTTTGCGGTAAGGAGAGCTGGAGCCAAGAATTAAAGAGGGTTTTGAAGTCATAGTTAGGCCATTTGTTGTAAACAGGCCTTATTTTAAAACCGGAAAAATCGAAAAAAGGAACGCAAATGACAGAGTTACTCAAGTCGACCGACTATGTAGATGTATACAGAATGTCCAGAGATAAAAGGAAGATCGAAGGCAAAGTCAGAGTCGGCGATATGAAAAGATTGGCAGAAACTGCATCCAATCATGACGATATTTTCGATTATGTTATTACCGGCATGACAGGAAAGTTAGGCTGGCCCGGTGCAATTATGGAACTTCACGGAAAAGTTGCCGTGCCATGCAACCGCTGCAACGATCCTGTAGAGGTTCCTATTGATAGGGAAGTAGTCTTTAGATTTGCTAAATCCGAGGAAGAAGCCGACACCATTCCTATCGAAGAAGATGACGACACTGAAGTTGTCGTCGGCAGCGAAAAACTTAATGTGATGGACTGGATTGAAGAAGAAATTATTCTTTCTATCCCGTTGGTTCCATCTCATGATTATGCTTGCCTGGATAAAGAGAAGTTGAATAAAGATGATGAACTGGGAGAAAAGGAAAATCCTTTTGCAAAATTAAAAGGCATAAAATTCGGCAAATAATCTTCAGAAAATTTTTTATTTTTTTGCAGGCTCTATTCGTGGGCCTGTTTTTTTACCTTAGAAATCAGACAATCCGAAACTTAATGTTGGCAGAGCGTTGACAAATATGTCAAGAAACTGACGATGTTTGTAATTTTGCTTTTTCCATCATTCCCAAGGAGGAAGAAAGGGAAACCAAGCAGAGTAATACGATTTTGAAGGAGAAATAGCTTGTTCATTTGCTAACAAAAATGTTAAAAGACGCGGAAAAGTCTTTTAAATAAGTAAAGTTTTTACATTTTTATTTATTGCGAATTGTTGCTTTTAAACAACTTTGGGAAATCTGATTTGTACGTTAAGTCCAAAGTCATTTAACTGAAATTAGTACCCCCTGGATAAGTAATGATTTTTGTTTGACCTATTAATTTTGCATCTTTTCTCAAAACAAGAAGATTTAATTTTATTGAATTTTATAAATAATTCTCTTGAATCCTCTTAAGCAAGATTATTGAAGAAAAATTAGGTAAAGAAAAAAAGAAAATCCTTTTAATTTGTAATGTTAGTTCTGTGAACCGGTTTCAATTGTCATACAAATATTTGGGATTCTACGAATTTTGGGAGAAAACTCGAATTACATCTTGCAACATCCACACCCTAATGGGTATGAAAAACAAGAGACTTATACCGTTTGAAATCTGAGGAATAGTTATGTCATTAGAAAAATCATTACTTGCTTTGGATGAAAGACTTCCGTTCTGCAATACCTATACAGACCTAATCATATTTGATTAAATCTGCCGCTTGCTTCCTGCTTCTTCGAAGACGGTTTCACTCGAGTCATTCGACTCGAGCCAGAGCCTTCCTCTCCACAGGCTGTCACGGTGGAACTCACCGCCATATTCTTCAAATTTATCGCCGCATTAAGGTCTCGGTTATGGTCGGTTCCGCAACCGGGGCATTTCCATTTGCGAACCGACAAAGGCAACGATTCGAGCTTATAGCCGCAAACAGAACAGGTCTTGCTGCTTGGGTAGAACCTATCCGCAACTACTACCTTGCCGCCCCGCATTGCCGTCTTGTACTGCAGTTGTCTGCGAAACTCGTAAAAACTCATGTCAGCAATAGCTCTGGACAAATGACGGTTTTTCATCATACCGCTCACGTTTAAATTCTCAATCCCGATACTGTGAAAGCGGCGAGTCAAATCCGTCGTC
>OGKG01000962.1_pt1 | contig 36211 bp, 25 predicted proteins | sample 1572201 | NCBI WGS metagenome assembly OGKG01 (sample SAMEA2582146, study PRJEB24529) | metagenome | biome: Human gut stool | place: China | collected 2011 | reverse complement strand
CCCCTATAGTTATGACCCGCGCCCAATCAGCAAAAAAGCTTAAAAAATCAGATATTCTAACCAGACAACGTGTCTTCCCAAAAGTAAAAACGAAACAGAAACACGATCCATACATACTATGAATTGCTGACATTGTAGTATTCCTGCTGTCAGGATAAGAAGTTAAAATGTCTAAAGGCTGCGTCTGATAGTTTCTATGGTTAGTATAGTGGAGAAAAACGATGTTGAAAAGAGAGGATTCAGAGGTGTGAATGGTACGATTCCGATTTTTTGAGGATAAAAAGACGGGAAAAAATGATATTAATGTATATTTTTACGACATGGATGAGGAAGAGAGTGTATTAATGCATGTTTTTGCGATATTGACGAGAAAAAGAGTGTATTAACGTATGTTTTTACGATATTGACTTGGTGTGCATCCCCATTGTTGTTTAAAATATTTCATGGCAAGATGGTGGTTCGAACAGCCATGCACTTCAAAAATCTGTGCAATCGGAAGCTGTGTCTGGATCAGATCCTGCTCGACATAATTAATGCGGATCGCATAGATATAATCTGTGATCGTACAGTTCATATATTTTTTAAAAAAGCGTGCAAGATAATCGGGATGGTAGGAAAAGTGATTGGCAATTGTGGAAGTAGAGATAGCATTCCGGTGGTTTTTGTCAATATAATCCATGATATCTTTCATGCGATGAAACATTTTTGTCTGATGAGTGTATTCCGAAGGCTGGATCTTTTTGGAATAGGAATGTACTAATGTAAATAAAAGATCGTACAGAAGGCTGTAAAACCGAAGCTGGTAGCCCTCCGGCCGGATATCATAAGTAATAAAAAGATCGAGAAAGGTTTTTTTGATCTTTTCTAATTTGGTCTGTTCAATTGTATTCTCCGGGTGCATATCGACAGCAAAATGGTATAAAGACTGGGGAGAAAGAAACTTTTCATAGAATTTTTGCGGAATCTGTAAGACCAAAGCCTCGTTTTTTTCTGATAATACAGAATGGATCTCTCTTGGATTAGCAAGAAAGAACTCATTGCTGTGTGCTGTCTGGCTGATTCCATGCGGAAGGTTTAATGTAACACAGCCTTTGATCACGTAGACAAGTTCTAAGCTGTCATGCCAATGTGGTGTAACATAACTTCCTTCGTCTTTTGATAAATAGAAACGTACATCTACATCCGGGTTGCTGATCACCATTTCATGACGTGTTTTTTCGTTAAGTGTTGTCGTTTCCATTTTTGATTCCCCCTTCTGACTGATGGTAATGCTATATAGCATTGTATACGGTATGATGGCAATGGACTTTGAAGCGTTATAAAAGTTATGTACGGACGGCTATATGCTATCTGTCTGTCTTGCATTTTTGTAATGCTTTCTTAAACTGGAATGCGAAAAGAATGGCAGTAAAGCTGACTGCGATCAGATCTGCGATCGGTTCTGCAAAATATACACCATTTGTTTTATTGGAAATCAGATGCGGCATCAGATAGATCAAAGGAAGCAGAAGGACAAATTTACGCACAACGGCTACAATCACAGAGCAAAGTGCACTGCCGATCGCAACGAAAGTCATCTGACAGGCAATCTGGATTCCAAAGAGGAAAAGGCTGCCACAATATATGCGCAGAGCTTTTGCGGTAAATGCAGCCAAAGTAGCATCAGAAGTGAAAATTCCGGCAAAAAGAGCAGGGAAGCATTGCAAGATCACCCAGAAAGAAACAGAGTAAGCCAGCGAGATACCAAGCAGAAGTTTGAAAGTCTTTTTGACACGAGCGACATTTTTTGCTCCATAATTATAGCTTGTGATCGGTTGTGCACCTTGTCCGATTCCCTGTAAAGGAAGCATGGCAAATTGCATTACGCTTGTTAAGATCGTCATAGCTCCGACTGCAACATCTCCGCCATATCGGAGTAAAGAAGCATTAAAGCAGACGGAGATCACACTTTCACTTGCCTGCATCACAAAAGTAGAGATGCCTAATCCGAGACATGGAAGGATGATCGCTGCTTCCGGTCGGAGATATTTCTTTTGGATACGCAAAAAGGTTTTCTTACCACAAAGAAAATGGATCACCCAGATACAGGAAACTGCCTGAGAAAGGATTGTAGCCAATGCAGCACCTTTTACACCAAGACGGAATCCAAAAATAAAGATTGGATCAAGCACAATATTACAGACAGCACCGATCACAACTGTAAGCATTCCGGTTTTTGAAAAGCCCTGTGCCGTAACGAAAGAATTCATGCCGAGTGTAAGCTGTACAAAAATCGTTCCTAAAGCATAGATATTCATATAATCAACGGCATAAGAGATTGTGTTTTTACTTGCACCAAATGCCATTAAAAAGAAACGATTGCCGCAAAGCAGTAATGCGGTTAAGATCACAGAAATAATGATCTGAAAAGAAAAACAGTTTCCAAGTGTCTTTTTTGCCTGTTCCATTTCGTTTTTGCCCATAAAGATCGAAGCTCTTGGCGCTCCACCAAAACCGATCAGAGCAGCAAAAGCAGATATGACCAGAATGATTGGCATACAAACACCAACACCGGTAAGAGCAAGACTTCCATCTCCGGGAATATGACCGATATAGATACGGTCGATCACGTTATAAAGCATATTAACAAGCTGTGAGATGACAGATGGAACTGCCAATTTTAACAGTAATTTTCCAATCGGTTCAGTTGCTAGAAATTCTTTGTTATTTTGCATAATAGTCCTCTTTTCTAAGTGATATGTACTTTTGGTATCTTAAAAAAACGAATTCTTCCTGCCGGATTGCTATAAAAGTATGATCATAATAGTAAGTTTTTATAAAACATTGTCTTTTGGTTCAGTAACAAAGGATAGTATACAATAAATAAGATAAGAAGAAAAGAAAAACTGTTTTTGGCATGTACAAAACAGTTTGTGCAAAGACAGGATATGATTTTTAATGCAGATAAAAACTGCACATAAACATTTTGTCTATGTGCAGTTTGATTTGCAAAGTTATTTTTTATACGTTACAAATATATCTTTGAAAAATTAGTTGACAGCTTCTAAGTACCATTTCTGGCAGTTGTGTCCGTTGTATACCCACTGCTGTACGTTTGCCCCTTTTGTTGTGAGTGCATTTACAACTTCGATACAGCTCTTGTTACCGGAAGATTTTGTATAGATGTTATAACTTCCGTCTGAGTTTTTCACAAGCTTGTATAACTGTGCATTACAATTTGTATTTGACCAGATGCCGATATTAGCACCATTTGCGCTGCTGTTATTGGCAACGTCTAAAAGGAATGTAGAACCGTTTCCAAGCTGTGAATAAATGTAATAATAACCATTTCCGTTAGAAACGAATTTCCATGTGTTATTATTTTTTGCTTTTGAAGCTGTATACTGAAGTACATTTGTGCCGTTTACTGCTTTAGCACCGGATACATCCAGATACATACCACTGTTTACGTTCTTTAACATATAAGTTTTGCTTGTATCAATGGAAGATGATGAGCTGCTTGATTTTGGATATACTGTTGTGATCGCTTTGATGATTGCAGAATGTGTTACGGCTGCTGTATAGCGGTTAAACAGAGCAAATCCATATTTGTTTGTGTCACCATTGTCCCACCAGACAGGAACCATACCATATTTCTTGGCATAGGTGCAGACTTTTGTTGCAAAATCGGCACGGCATGCAGTGTTCCGGGAATCAATAGAAGATTTGTCAATGGCACCATATTCACCAATGACGACAGGATATCCCTGGCTTGAGAATTTGTTATACATCTTCTCAAAGTTTGTCTTCATATAAGATTCATCGCCCCAGCTATCAACTTTAGAACTGTTCGTGGCTTTACTTCCCCACTGTGTAGCGGTTGTGCTTTCTTCTCCGCAGAAGCCCCATGGATCATAATAATGAACAGAGATCATGATACGTTTTTCGTTGGAAGAAATACTGCTGTCACGGTAGTTGTCTGTTGGTAATGAGAAACCATAGTTTCCGGCTGTGTATTCAATATTTGTGTTCCAGCCCGGAATCATTAACCATCTTTTTGCATTGTTGCCGCCTGTCTGACGGACAGTATCAACAAAGATCTGGTTTAATTTGTTGATATTTGCATAGTATGTTGTGTTTGGTGTTCCATAAGTACCGTCAAATTCTTCATTCATTGATTCGAATACAACATGCTGGTCATAGTTTTTGAATTTGTTTGCAATCTGTTTCCAGCAGGCTTTGTATTTGTTACGGATCGTTGTCTGGTCAGAACCGTTGCACAAAAGCCATCCACCCTGTACAGAATTGTAACCGTCTCCATGCATGTTGATAATAACGTATAAATCATTTGCGATACACATATCAACTACTTCTTTGACACGATTCAGCCAGGCAGAATCAATCGTATAATTAGAATTGCTGCCAATCTTGCTAAGATAAGAAACAGGAACACGGATTGTAGAAAATCCTGCGTTTTTGACTGCTTTGATCAGATTAGCCGAAATAGTTGGGTTGCCCCATGCTGTTTCACTTGGTGTACCATTGTTTGCTGCTTCCAATTGGTTTCCAAGATTCCAGCCAGCCCCCATTGCAGTAACCATCTGTTTTTGATTCAGATTTGTAAAAGTAGCTGCACTGGCTTTTTTTGGCTGTGTCAGAGTAGTGGTGCTTAAGGTTGACAGTGTCATTGCCGCAGCGAGTGCGACTGCTAAAAGTTTTTTGATTTGCATTTGGTTTACCTCTCCTTTTGTATAAAAATTATACTTTGCTATTGAATTATAGCATGGCATTGTGCATAGTGCTACAAAGGAAAGGTTAAATAAAAATAAAGTATACAAAATATATAAAAAATTACATAAAATATGAGAATAATTGGCTATGAATGACAAAAACTGGTAAGCTAGCGTTTCTTATCCGGTGCTATTATTTTCAATTTTATTTTTTCCGGAATAGCAAAATACCGGCTCCTGTGATCAGAAGTAAACCGCCAAAGATCCAATGCAATGTCTTTTCACCGGTAGCTGGAGAGTATTTTGACAAGGTTTGTGGAATTGGTCTTGGTGCCGGTTGTACAAATGTTACTTTTTTCTTTGTGACTGTTACCTGTCTGCTTGTCGGAGAAGCAGTTGGAGAGGCCGTGATCTGTGTGTTACTCGGTGCAGGTGTAACCGATGGAGTTGGTGCTGTTGTAGCGGTAGGTATCGGACTTAGCGGTACGGTAGGAGTAAAAGCCGGTGTTATTGTCGGAGTGGTTGACGGTGTTGTCGTTGGAGTAGTTGCCGGTTTGACGGTAGGAGTAGGCTTTATCGTCGGAGTGATTGACGGTGTTGCCGTAGGAGTAGGAGTCGGCTTGACGGTTGGAGTCGGAGTGGGAGATGTTTTTATCGTAGGAGTAGGGGTAGGTTTCGCTGTTGGAGTAGGAGTCGGCTTGACAGTTGGAGTCGAAGTGGGAGACGGTTTTATCGTAGGAGTAGGGGTAGGTGTTGCCGTCGGAGTAGGAGTCGGCTTGACAGTTGGAGCCGGAGTAGGAGACGGTTTTATCGTAGGAGTAGGGGTAGGTTTCGCCGTAGGAGTAGGAGTCGGTTTGACGGTCGGAGTGGGAGACGGTTTTATCGTAGGAGTAGGGGTAGGTTTCCACGTTGGAGTAGGAGTCGGCTTGACGGTTGGAGTAGGAGTTGGTTTTACAGTTGGAGTAGGAGTTGGCTTGATCGTTGGGGTTGCACTTGGGCTTGGTGGCGTAACTTCTTTATAAGGATAGAAATGTCCTTCAGCACCGCAACAATAGAGATTGTTTACAATATAGCTGCCTTCAAAACAGCCGTTTGTGATCGAAACCGTTGCATTCGGAGCGACAACATGCCCCGGCATATATTCGCAATGAAGTTTTTTGTTTTGTGGAAAATTCCAGATCAATTTGACACCGGAAAGATCCATTTGTCCGGCACGTATCGTTTCCGCACCTTCGATGTTTTTTAAACCATGTGCATCATCAAGCAGATGAGCTTTTTTCTGGTACGTTCCAAAGAAGTTTGTAAAAAGACTGCTCTGTCTGTCATTCGTAGCGATAAAGACTGCTTTTTTCCAGTCGTCCGGACGGACAAAAGAATAGCTGCCACCGATGGAGAGCGGATCACTTTGTTCTATACTAATAATGTGATCGGTTTCTGCTAATTCTTTTAAATCTTTCACACCATCGATCAGGATCCAGTCTGCTTTTTTGATGATCCGTTTAGGAATCCGGACGGAATGGACGGTTTTACTAAATGGAATCGTCAAAAGCCATCCGTTGTTGCCATCAAACGATACATAGTGCATCTGATTCATTGACAGAGTCAAGGAAGCCTGATCCATCATATCGGCTGATTCTCGGATCAGAGATGTAAAAGCAGAATCAAATCGGATATATGCCTTGTTTTTATCAGGATATTTTGTCAAAGAAGGGTAATTACGGTTTGCATTTTTATAATATGCTGGCTGCTTGCAAAGATCTTTATATTTGGAATCGGATGCAAGATAGTGGCTGTTATTTTGTCCGTTGTAGTTATTCAGGGAGAGAACAGTATCAAAATAAGAAGGAACGATCGCACCGTCTCCAAACGTATTTAAATAGGCTTTGCCACCACAGGCTGCTGCTCCGACAAAGTGATTATTGCTTTGCAATTCGTTTCGGACAAAGAATTGATAATCACTTGTAAGCTGACGGATCGTATACGTTTTTTGTGTGTCTGTATAGGATGGGGAAGCGGCTTTTCCATACATCACACTGCATGCTGTACTAAATACCAGTAACAGGCAAAGAAAAAAGGATGTTAAAGTTCGAATAGGATGTTTCAATAGTTATTTCCTCCATTCATTTTGTTTTTGCGCAATGATAAAAAAACGGGTTTTGGAATCAGAACCACAGGTTGATAAAACTAACCATTGTGATTTTTTGTCTTTGGAAGCGTCTAAAAGAAGTATTTTGTTTTTGGAGGTTCCATGCAGATCGATCGCCCGGACAAAGTGATATATGCTGTCAGGTGTATTAGAAAATGTATAAAGAATGTCTTTGTTACACCATACAGCACTGGATCGGATACGATATAAAATTTTAGAAGTAGGAGTAATGATGTAGATAAAATAGACTTTTTTTACAAAATCCGACTTATCAAGCTGACGAAGTGCACCAAACATCGTTCCATTTCTCATATTATGCCCATAGAGTATAAGGAGTGCATCGGTGAAGTCTTTTTTTGATTGTGTCTTAGAAAAAATACAGCCCGGATATCCGGTACTGCCGTTCAGATTGTGGTTTAGATAGTATGTATCATATTTAGAATGTTGTAAGATTGGATAAGAGACATTGGTATCCGGGATCATGATCCAGGCATAAATGTCAGAATTATATTTCCATAGAAGCGGAAAATCAATATTTGGTATGGTTACCGTTCTTTTTTTGTATTTCTTTTTGGAATAATTTTGTTTCTTTGAAATGGTCTGTGGCGGGCTGCGCTGGATCGCCTTTTTTTGAAGTGACCGGTATTGCGATTGTGCCTGTCGGAGTTGTTGATCATATCGTAAAGAATAGATACCAAAGAGTATCAGTGTAATAAGAAAGGCTGTTACTGACAGCCAAAAGAAGCTTCTTTTCCAAGGTCGTAAATGACGCAAAGAAATCCTCCTGTTTTGTCAGGCTGTATTGACATTGTATTTGAAAAAAAAGAGAATATGCCATTTGGCTTGTTCCCTTTTTGTGGAATATTTTTCTTTTGTGCTTCATAAAGTGGTAACAAGGCTAAAGAAAGAATCAGACAAAAAGGCAGGAATGGAGGAAAAATATGAGTGGCTTTAAAGTGTATCAGGATTTAGCAGAACGAACCAATGGAGAATTCTATCTTGGCGTATGTGGTCCGGTTCGTACAGGAAAGTCTACATTTATAAAGAGATTCATGGAATTAATGGTAATTCCCGGAATAGAAGATGAAAATGAAAAAGAAAGAACAACAGATGAATTACCGCAGTCAGCAGATGGAAAGACGATCATGACAACGGAACCGAAATTTATTCCGAAAGAAGCCGTTTCGGTCGACTTATATGGGGAAAATCAGGTAAAAGTCCGCATGATCGATTGTGTCGGTTATATTGTTCAGGAAGCAGAAGGTATTCGTGAAGAAGAAAATGAGCGTATGGTCATGACACCATGGTCAAAAGAGCCGATGCCGTTTTCCGAAGCGGCAGAATTCGGAACACGTAAAGTGATCCATGATCATTCCACACTTGGCATCGTAGTGACAACGGATGGAAGCTTTGGCGAAATTTCAAGAGAAGCATATGTTCCAGCAGAAGAAAGAACCATACAGGAATTAAAAAGTATCGGAAAACCATTTGTCGTTCTTTTAAATACTGTAAAACCATTTGGAGAGGAAGCCAAAGAACTGGCACGAAAACTCAGTGAAAAATATGAGGTATCGGTACTTCCTGTAAATTGTAACCAGCTTCGTAATGAAGATATCGGACGTATCATGGAACAGATGTTATCGGTATTTCCGATTCGCCAGCTTGTTTTCCGTCTTCCCAAATGGGTAGAAATGCTGCCGATCGATCATTGGTTAAAGAAAGAGCTGATCGAAAGTGTGCGTAAGATCCTTGATAAAATATCACTTGTGCGTGATGTGATCCGCGATAACTTCGCTGTCGATAATGATATGATCCGTGAATTTAAGATAGATAGTATAGGCATGGAAAACGGTATTGTGCAGATTGAGGCACTTTTTGATGACAGCCGGTATTATCAGATCATCAGTGAACTGGTGGGAACACCGATTGAAGGCGAATATCAGCTGATCCATCTGTTAAAGGAATATGTAGGAAAGAAAGAAGAGATTGAAAAGCTGTCGGATGCATGGAAAGAGGTGCATGCAAAAGGTTATGGAGTGATCACACCGGGAACAGAAGAAATTGTCATCTCGGAACCGGAGATCATTCGTCATGGGAACAAGTTTGGTGTCAAGATCAAAGCAGTCAGTCCGTCTGTTCATCTGATCCAGGCGAACATAGAAACAGAGATTGCACCGATCGTTGGCACACAGCAGCAGGCAGAAGACCTGATCCATTATATTGCCGGGCAGAATGCGGAGGCAGAAGAGTCCATTTGGGATACGAATATCTTTGGAAAGACCGTCAGACAGCTGGTAGAAGAAGGCATGACTTCGAAAGTGAACCGGCTGACAGAGGAAAGCCAGATGAAATTACAGGATACCTTGCAAAAGGTTATCAATGACAGCAACGGTGGCCTGGTCTGTATTATTATCTGATCCGGTGAAAAATGGTAAGAGTACATATGACTATGTGGAAACTTATAATGTATAATATTCATGGCAAAAATTGTAAGCTGGTTGACAATTATTACATCACTTGCTATACTTGTAATAGTTTTGTAACATTTGTAAATTTTTTGCGACAAAGGAACAAGGTGTTTCTAAATAGGAAATACCTTGTTCTGTATAAAAAGTGATTGGAAATGAGGAATACCATGAAAAAAAGATATCATAAATTTATTATGGCAGGCACGATTGTTGTATTGACAGGAAGTTTGGTTTCAATACATGGACAGGCTGTTTCAATTTCAAAGGAAAAGCCGCTTGCCGGAATCACACTGTCATTAGATCATTATTGTGAAACTGTGATCGCTGATGCACAGGAAGATGCAGCACAGGCACAAAAAGAAGCACAAAATGTACAGACAGGTGCGGTCAATACAACACAGCAGTCTGCTGAGGTACAGGATGTAGCAGCAACGGCTGCACCGGATCAGACTACATTGACAGATCTTACTCCGCAGGCAACAAAAGAGCCGGAACAAAAGATTAAATTAAGTGCAAAATATAAGAATTTAGGTATTGTAAAAGTAGACACATATTTGAATGTCAGAAAGAAGGCAAGTGAAAACTCTGCTTTAGTCGGAAAGATGACCAAAAATACAGGATGCGATATCCTTTCGACGAAAAAAGGCTGGTCAAAGATCCGTTCAGGAAAAGTCAAAGGTTATGTCAAAACAAAATATCTGATACAGGGAGAGGCAGCACAGCAAAAAGCATTGAAAGTTGCTTCCTTAAAAGCAATCGTAAAGACAGAGACATTAAATGTACGTTATCTGCCAAGTACAGATGCACCGATCTATGATCAGTTATCAGAGGATGAAGATTATACGGTAGAAAAAGAAAATCTTACCGTTGAATATATGAAAAACTATGTCAAAAAGAAAAGCAGCAAGAATGCGACAAAAGGTGTAGATCTTGATGCAATGTATGATGACCTTTCTAACTGGGTCATGCTTTCGATCGATGATGAAAAGGTGTTTGTCAGCAAGGATTTTGTTTCGATCAAGTATAAGCTAAAGAGTGCGGTATCTTTCAAAGAGTCTGACAGCAGTTCTTCTTCTGATTCAGGTAATGGTTCTATGGTCAGCTATGCAATGCAATTTTTGGGGAACCGCTATGTATGGGGTGGTACAAGCTTGACAAACGGAACAGACTGTTCGGGATTTACAATGGGAATCTACAGACATTTTGGTATTTCGATCCCTAGAACATCTGCGGCGCAGGCATCTGCATCCCGTAGCGTGAAAAGCTCCGAGGTACGTCCGGGCGATCTGTTCTTCTATGGAAGCGGTCATGTCAGCCATGTAGCAATGTATATCGGCGGAGGAAAGATCATTCATGCAAGTAATGCCAGAGATGGTATTAAGATCTCAAATGCATACTACCGTAAGCCGTTAAAGATCGGACGTTTTTCATAAAAAGGATGTATTATTCCTGTATGTCACATAAGAAGGCAGATTTTTTTGAATGACAGGAATACAGACATGTTTTTGGCATATGGAATAAAATATGGTATATTTAGATACATCATAGGAAAATCCTGTGGTGTATCTTTTTTGTGGAATAGAAAATCCGTTGTTTCCTATAAAGCATAAAATGCTCTGTGAGGATGCAATTACCACACAGTGGAAAAACGGATCGTTATACATTTTAACGTTTTGGGAGGAAACTAAAATGCTTTTTAAAATCTTAGTTGGTATTCTTATATTTGTAATTCTTTTTTTGTTAAAAGGATTTTATGATCGGCAAAAGTATAAAGATAAGATACAATTTCTGTTAAAACAGGAATGGGGAATGGAAACAAGAGACGAATATAGCGATAAGATCTTTCGGAATATCTGCTTTTATCATGAACAAAAGAAAAAAGAGTCAGACATCGATGATATTACATGGAATGATCTGGAGATGGATCAGATCTTTATGTTATTAAATCATACCAGAACATCAGCCGGTGAAGAATACCTGTACCATTTGCTACGCAGCCCTCTTTATCAGGAAGAAGAATTAGATAAGAGAGAACAGTTGATCGAAGAGATCACAAAACAGGAAGACAAGCGTTATGATCTTGAAATGGCATTGTGTGATATTGGTAAGACAGACCAGATATCCGTGTATGAATTTTTAAGTTTGGCAAAAGAGTTAGATCAACTACAGGTAAAGCGTTTTCCGCATCTGATCGCATGTCTTGCAATGATTGGTTCTGTTGTGATGCTGCCGTTCTTTCCGTCAGAAATGATCCTTTTGCTGTTTGTTGTTATGGCGGTCAATGCATATTTTTATTATAAGGCAAAAGCAGAAATGACATCGTATCTGGCATTGTTTTCTTTTATTTTGCGAACGATCAAAAAATGTGATGCGATCAGTTCTGTTGATTTTGTGGCAGCAAAAAACGAACGAAGGCGGATGAAAGAGCTTGCAGGCAAGTTTCGGAAGTTTTCGAGATTTTCTTTTTTGGTATCCGGTGGAAGTTCGATATCAGGCAGTCTGTTTGATGCAGTCTTTGACTATGTCAGAATCTTGTGTCATGTCGATCTGATCAAAATAGGAACAATGATCAAAGAAGTTTGCAAATATGAGAAAGAATTATTAGAATTGTATGATATCATCGGCTATCTGGATGCGATCATCGCAATTGCCTCTTTTCGTGACAGTGTAGAAACATATTGTATTCCGCAATTTGAGATGGAAAAGGAGCATTCCAAGCAGCTAAAAATGCAAATGCTATACCACCCGTTGATCAAAAATCCGGTCAAAAATTCAATTGATACCGACAAAAGTATACTCTTTACCGGTTCCAATGCATCTGGTAAATCGACATTTTTAAAAGCAGTAGCGATCAATGTATTATTTGCACAGACGATACATACGGTATTGGCAGACGAATATTGTTCGTCTTTTTACCGGATCTATTCGTCGATGGCATTGCGTGATGATATTTTATCACAGGAAAGTTATTTCATCGTTGAGCTCAAATCCTTAAAACGTATTTTTACCAAAATACGAGAAGATGATGTTGCAGTACTTTGCTTTATTGATGAGATATTGCGAGGTACAAATACCGTTGAGCGTGTGGCAGCATCTTCTCAGTTGCTAGAGGAAATTGCTAAAAAGAATGCTTTATGCTTTGCGGCAACGCATGATATTGAATTAACGTATTTGTTAGAAGATATATATCAGAATTGTCATTTTGAAGAAGTGTTACAGGATGGTGATGTTTCCTTTGACTACCTGTTAAAAGAAGGAAGAGCAAATTCGAGAAATGCGATAAGACTTTTAGAAGTGATCGGTTTTGATAAAGAAGTCGTAAAGCGTTCACAGCAAAGAGTCGATCGTTTCTTACAAAAAGGAATCTGGGAATAGCTTTTGTATAAAGTCATAAAACCGTGCAATACTAGTAGAAAGAGAGAAGTGCTAGGAAAGAAAGGTACGGTGAAAATATGAAACAGAAAACATCTTATTGGCTGGTCGCATTGTTGATGGTATGCAGTGTGGTTTTTGGCGGACTGACCGGATATTTTTGTGCGTTTTATCATGTGAAAAGCAGTCAAAAGACATTTGAAAAAGAAATGCAAAAGGAAATGACAGCTTCGATCGATGAAAATGTAAAGAAGGAAGCTTCGACAGCAGCAAAAAATGCGGTGAAAGAAAATATGAAGAGCATTCAGGCAGAAGCCTCAAACCAAAAGCTTAGTGTCGATACGGTCTATCAGGTACAAAAATATGATGCCGCCAGCAAACAGACTACAACGGAATATGAGACACTTCCCAAAGAGCTTGTAGGACTTGACCGTGACGAGACAGATGCATATTGCAAAAAATATATGAGCAGTCTGCCGGTGCAGGAATATTTAGATGGTTTGCAAAGCTTTGGCGTTGTTGCGTTTGCAAAAGATCGCCTGATCGTAAAGAAGATCTATGACAGCAGTAAAGTGACATATCGTTATTATCTGATTGCAATAGATGGAGAAGTTGTTGTATATTATGGAGATAAGAATACGATCTATGAATATACCGGGATCGAGACAAAAAATCTGACCACAGAAGAAAGAACACAGTTAAAAAAAGGCGTAGAAGTCAAAGATGAAAATGAGTTATATAGTATATTGGAAAATTATTCTTCCTGACGATGCAAAGCAGATTGTTCTTTTTCATAAAAGGAAAAAATAATTTAACCATACAATTCATTTTATGATAGAAAAGAAAGTTTATATGCTAAAAACAATCTGATCATATATCTTTATGATAGAAAGAAAGGGAACAAAAGAAATGCGCAGTATAGAAGTGCTTGTTCTCGGAGGAGGAGCTTCCGGGATGATGGCAGCGATCATGGCGGCAAGAGAACATGCTCATGTGATGATCCTAGAAAAAAAGAATCGGCTTGGCAAAAAATTGTTAGCAACCGGAAATGGCAGATGCAATTTTACAAACAAAGTGCAAAAAAAAGAATGCTATCGTGGAAAAGATGCAAACTTTGCATGGAATGCCATGCAGCAATTTTCGGCAGAAGATGCGATTGAATGGTTTGACCAAATCGGTATCTTAGCAACAGATAAAAACGGCTATATGTATCCGGCAGCAAATCAGGCAACCGTGGTATTACATGCTTTAGAAAACGAATTAAAGCGTCAGAAAGTCGAAGTGAAACTCGAAGAAGCAGTGCTTTCGATACAAAAAGATTCCAAAAGAAACGATGGCTTTGTAGTTACAACGGATCAAGACAGTTATGTAGCAAAAAGAGTGATCGTTGCAACAGGCGGGATGGCTGCTCCGGTGCATGGAAGTACGGGAGACGGCTATGAGTTTGCTGCGGCATTCGGACATCAACTGGTATTACCTGCCAGTGCATTGACTTCTATTGTATTAGAAGGCAACTTTATGAAAAAGTGGAGCGGTATCAGAATACAGGGAGAAGTTTTCTTATACGATCAGGATGACGAGCTGCTTGCTAAAGACCGGGGGGAGATTCAGATGGTTGCTTACGGAATATCAGGCATTCCGGTCTTTCAGGTCAGCCGTTTTGCCGCGGTCGAATTACAAAAGAAAAGAAAGCCATATCTTGTATTAGACAGTATGCCGGATCATTCCAAAGAATGGATCGTGAAACAGATTGTACGCAGGGCAGAATGGAATCCCAAACAGTCTTTTGGCGATCTGATAGAAGGACTGCTTCCTGATAAGCTTGGACTGGTTTTTTTGCAGCAATGTCATATTGATCCGGCAAGTAAAGCAGAACAGTGCCTGCCAAAGAAAATACAGCAGCTTGCCCAAAAGATCAAGCATAATGTCCTTACGATCAAAGAAGTAAGCGGCTTTGAAAAAGCACAGGTTACGGCAGGCGGTCTCGCAACCGGTCAGGTCGATCCGGATACCATGGAATCAAAATTATGCAAAGGTTTATATTTTACCGGTGAGCTTTTAGACATTGACGGAATCTGTGGAGGCTATAATTTGCAATGGGCATGGACATCCGGTTATCTGGCAGGAAAAGCCTGTGGGATGCGTCATAAAGAACGTTAAAAAGATAAGAAAGCATAAGTGAGGAATGACATGATACATATGAGTCAGGTAAAAGTTCCGGTCAAAGAACTGGTAAAAAAGGCAGAACCGGAATTGTTTTGCAAAGGAAAGATTGGAAAGGCAGAAGAAGAACTTGTCAAGAAAGCGGCTGCAAAGCTGATCAAAATGCCGATAGAAGAGATTACTTTTTTCTGTATTGAAAAAAAATCGATGGATGCACGAAAGAAAAACAATATCCAATACATTTATCGTGTCTCTTTATCAGGAAGCAAAGAACAAAAACGAGTGAAACAATATGGGAAAAATGATGTTTCTTATGAAAAAGATAGTGTAATAAAAAACATACCGGCAGATGAACGGTGCAAAAATGGCAGACAAAGCAATCAGACAAGTGATCCTAAAGAACAGGTGTTTCAGAATGGAAATGATACAAAAAAAACAGTGATCGCAGGTTTTGGACCGGCCGGAATGTTTGCAGCGTTAGAACTTGCAAGAGCCGGAAAGCAGCCGGTTGTTTTGGAACGAGGTCTTGAAGTTGAAAAACGACAGGATAAAGTAGATGCATTTTGGAAAGGAAAAGGTCTGGATCCCGAATGCAATGTACAATTTGGCGAGGGCGGTGCCGGTACTTTTTCGGATGGAAAGCTCAATACTTTGGTAAAAGATTCATCCGGAAGAAACAAACAGGTACTTCGCACCTTTGTGGAATTTGGTGCACCGGAAGAAATCTTATATTTGCAAAAACCGCATATTGGAACCGATGTCTTAAAAAAAGTCGTTAAAAATATCAGGGAAGAGGTACTGTCTCTTGGCGGCACGATTTATTTTGGCGCAAAAATGGAACACATTATCATAAAAGATGGCAAGGTGCAGGAAGTAATGGCAACGATTGACGGTCAGAAAAAGAATTTTTTGTGTGATGCGCTGATCCTTGCAATCGGACATAGTGCGAGAGATACGTTTTCGATGCTAAAGGAAAGCGGGATAAAGATGGAGCAAAAAGCATTTGCCGTAGGTGTCCGCATAGAACATCCGCAGGAAATGATCGGCCGGTCACAATATGGGGAATGGTATACCAAGCTTCCGACAGCAGAGTACAAAGTAACACACCAGACAGCACAAAAAAGAGGTGTCTATTCTTTTTGTATGTGTCCGGGCGGATATGTTGTCAATGCATCCTCAGAAGAAGGCATGTTAGCTGTCAATGGAATGAGTTATTCGGGAAGGGATAGTGCGAATGCAAACAGTGCGATCGTAGTCACCGTTGATCCAAGTGATTTTGGCTCAGCGGATGTTCTGGCAGGAGTTGCTTTTCAGCGTAAACTCGAAAAAGCAGCCTATGAAGCGTCTAACGGAAAGATACCGGTACAGTTGTTTGGTGATTTTCTGGCTAATCGGTGCAGTACAGGTTTCGGAAGTTTTATGCCGCAGATGAAAGGCGGTTATGATTTTGCAAATGTGCGTGCAATCTTGCCGGTTGTTATCGGTGACGCAATTGCAGAGGGGATACAGGCATTTGACCGCAGGATCAAAGGATATGGAAGAGAGGATGCGATTTTATCAGGTGTAGAAAGCAGAACATCTTCTCCGGTGCGTATGGTGCGTGATGAAGCATTAGAGTCGAATATACAGGGTTTATATCCTTGCGGAGAAGGTGCCGGATATGCAGGCGGGATCACATCGGCTGCGATGGATGGCATCCGTGTGGCACAGATGTTATTATTATAAAGCAGAAAATGTTATAGAGCCGGCTTGCGGTATTGAAGCAAAATTCATGATATAAAATAAGTATAAGAAATGAGAGGAAAACAAATATGGATGATAAGAAAGTAGCAAGGATCAATGAGTTATATCACAAATCAAAGGCAGAAGGACTGACTGCGGCTGAAAAGAAAGAACAGCAGGAACTTCGCGGAGAATATTTAGCATCGATCCGAAATAATATTACGAGCCAGTTAAATAATGTAGTTGTTGTTCATCCTGACGGAAAGAAAGTGGATTTAGGAGAGGAACACAGAAAAAAATATGGAAAATAAAAAAGAAATCCGAAAGCAGATGAAAGCCTATCGGGCCGGTTTAAAAACAGAGAAAAAAAAGCAGATGGATCAGGCGATTTTGACACATTTTTTTGAGATAGAACGAGTACAAAACGCACAGCATTTTTTTGTATATACTTCGTTTGGAACCGAGATTGATACCATTTCTTTGATCAAAATGCTCTGGAAAGAAGGCAGGCACGTTTATGTTCCAAAAGTAAACGGAAGAGAGATGGACTTTTATGAGATCACCTCGATGCAGGATCTGAAAAAGGGATACAGGGATATCTTAGAACCGATAGATACACTTTTACCCGTTCATGCTATCTCCGGCATTATGGTTATGCCGGGACTTGCATTTGACAGGATGGGACACAGGATCGGTTATGGCGGTGGTTTTTATGACCGTTATATAGCAAGTCAGAAAAACAGCTTATATAAAGTGGCATTCGCTTATTATAAGCAGGTTTTTTCTAAGATCACAGTACAGGAACATGACCAGACGGCAGACTGTATCGTAACGGAATGCGAAACTATTATGCAGGACACATAATCATCACATTTACAACACATCTTATTCATAAGCTGATTGTAAGATAGTCATTGTAAGATACAAAGAGAGAACAGATGATAGATCTTGAAAGGATGTGTTATATATGATAAAGAAAACATTTTTAAAAGCAACAACATATGCGGCAGTATTTGGATTAGTAGGTGGCATGACATTTGAAGGAGCAAATCATATTTACAAAAATAATATTGCAGCAGAATCGAGTGCAACAGCATCGACACAGAATATTTCAGCAACGACATTGTCTTCTACTTCAACAAAAAATACAACATCAGACAGTGGCGTTTCTACCGTGGCAAACAATGTGCTGCCATCAATCGTTGCGATTGATGTAACCGTAACAGAAACATCAAGTGATGTGTTTGGAAGAACTTACTCACAGGATGCTACAGGCAGTGGTTCCGGTATTATCGTAGCACAGGACAGCAAGTATTTATATATTGCAACGAATAATCATGTAGTAAGTGATGCAACAAAGGTTTCCGTTAAGTTTAATGATGAAAGCGTTTATGATGCAACTGTTAAAGGAACCGATTCCGATTCCGATCTTGCCGTGGTTGAAATACCAATGAAAAAGCTCTCAAGCAAGACATTAAAGAATATTAAAGTAGCAACACTTGGAAATTCAGATAATGTCAAGGTTGGTAATCAGGCAATCGCGGTCGGTAATGCATTAGGATATGGAACTTCCGTAACAGTCGGTTATATCAGTGCCAAAGACCGTGAAGTTTCAGCAGAAGATGTTACGATGAAACTTCTTCAGACAGATGCAGCAATCAATCCGGGCAACAGTGGTGGTGCTTTAGTCGATGCTTCCGGTGCCGTGATCGGTATTAACTCAGCAAAGTATGCAGATGAAAAAGTCGAAGGGATGGGATTTGCAATTCCGATCTCTACCGCAGTACCGATCATCAATGATATTATCAAATCAGAAGCCGTATCAGAAGATGAGCAGGGATATCTTGGAATCAAAGGTACCGATGTCAGCGAAGAATATGCAAAATATTATAATATGCCACAGGGCGTATATGTCAGTGAAGTATCCTCTGATTCACCGGCTCAGAATGGCGGTATGAAAAAAGGTGATATCATCGTAAAATTTGCCGGAAAAGAGATTACTTCCATGACAGGTCTGCAGGAAAAGCTGTCCAATACAAAAGCAGGCACAAAGGTAAAGATTGTTGTAAAACGTTCTGACAATGGTGAATATAAAGAAAAGACATTAACGATCACATTAGGAAAGAAATCAGAGAGCGGTTCTAACAGCAGTTCAGACAGTGAGAACAGCAACAGCTCTAACGGCAATTCAGGAAACAGCAATAGCTTTGGCAATAGAAATAATAACTCAAATGGTAATTCCGGTAGCAATAGCTATGGAAACAATGGAAATTCTGGTAACAGTTTTTTTGGCAACTAAAGCAAAGGCAGCAGAAAACAAAAAGAATAGCAAAAAAACTACTTTACAGCAGATAAAAGATATGGTATAGTAAACAAGTTGTTATGCCGTTACTCAGGTATTGGAAACTCCAACCATTTCTTAGTAACCGGCGGACGAAAAGAAAATATAGGAGGATTTTACTATGATCAGTAAAGAAAAGAAAGCAGCAATTATGAAAGAGTACGGACGTTCAGAAGGAGATACAGGTTCTCCGGAAGTACAGATTGCTATCTTAACAGCTCGTATTGCAGAATTAACAGAGCATTTAAAAGAAAACCACAAAGATCATCATTCAAGACGTGGTCTTCTTAAAATGGTAGGTCAGCGTCGTAACCTTTTAGCTTACTTACAGAAGAAAGATCTTGATGCTTATCGTCAGTTGATCGAGAAGTTAGGTTTAAGAAAATAATTTTATATGATATCTTAACAGAGATCGTCATGCTATGCATGGCGATTTTTCTTGTAAGAGTGAAGAAAGGTAATAATCCGATGAAAATCATATTGTTTTCCTTATAAAATAAAGTTATAATATTAAATGGATGAAAAGAAAGAATTCACGGAGGGAAGATATATGGATATTATATTTGGTATTATCTTATATGCAGAAATGTTTCTTTTGGGATTTTGTACATGGAGAGCAAGAACAGCGTCGAAAAAAGTAGGACGTATCGTATATTATTATAGTGGACTTTCTTTTGTTTGCAGCATCTTTTTTGCAATCTATACTTATGTACCGCAGTTAGCAATTAAGAATTTTTCCAAGGGTATCACATTTATCTGTTTTGACTGGCTTCTGATTCTGCTGATGCTTTATACGGAATACTATACCGGTTTGTTTAAAGGGATACGTGCTATTAAGTATATAACATATGTTTATGCAATGATTGACTCTGTATCGTTATTTGCTAATACATGGACTCATCACATTTTTGAATATCAATATGTCGATAATGCAGAAAGAGCGATGCGCATTGTACATAATTATTATTTGTTTGATTTGCATTTTATAGTCAATTATCTTTTTATGATAATGGTTATTTTGTCTTACTTAATTATGATCTTGCGTTCCTCTAAATTTTATCGTTTTCGTTATGAAGTTGTATTTATAGTGATTTTTGTGGGATTTATTTTGGATCTGAGCTCAATGTATTCTCATTTTCTTTATAATATATCTATGCTTGCATTTGGATGTATGTCAATCCTGATTTATTATTTTACATTGGAATATGTACCAAATATGTTGATTGAAAATACCATGTCTTTGGTGATTAAAGACATGAACAATGGAATTGTTTGCTTTGATAACAGTGGAAAGTGTATTTATACAAATGAATTGATTCAGAAATTATATGATACAGACGGCAATGTAGAAATTTTAGAACAAAAATATCATAAATGGCTGCATACGACGGATCAGGTAAAGGATGCCATGCAATTCCGTTTTTCTGTCAAAAAGGAAGAAGCAGAAAAAACATATGAAGTTACATATAAAAGAATTTATGACGATAAGCAAAACTGGATTTGTGATTGTTTTATATTTAATGACAGGACGGAAGAAATTGCGTCTTTAGAGTATGAGAAATATCGCGCTTCTCATGACAGTATGACGGGCTTGTTAAACAAAGAACAATTTTATCAGGATGTTTATGAGCTGCTCCATCAGAATCCGGATAAAAAATATTGTCTGGTTTGCAGTAATATTAAAGATTTTAAGTTTGTCAATGAATTGTTTGGAATGGAAAAAGGAGATACTGTTCTGCTTCGTCAGGCAGAACTCATGCGTGAGTATACTCCAAAAGGAACCTTATTAGCGAGAATGCAAAATGACCGTTTTGCAATGTGTATTCCACGAAAGGATCTCAGAGAAAATGTAGTTCATGAAGTGATTTTTAAATTACAGGAGGAAACACAAAACAGTGCGTTCCGTATGCATATCTTTGTGGGGGTATATGATATCATAAATATTGAAGAACCAATCAGCATTATGTGTGATAAAGCAAATCTTGCAAGCACAACGATTGAGAACGATTATCATAGTGATATTGCTTTTTATAGCAAGAATCTCTTTGACCGATCAATCGAAGAAAGAAGAATCATCGGTGAGTTTGAAGGTGCATTAAATCGCAAAGAATTTGTGATGTTTTTACAACCTCAGGTCAATGCGAAAGGTGAACTGTATGGTGCAGAAGCTTTAGTACGCTGGCAGCATGCACAAAGAGGACTGCTTTCACCGGCGATGTTTATTGATGTTTTGGAAAAAGCAGGACTGATCTATAAACTGGATCGATATATATGGGAAAGCGCTGCACAAAAGTTAAAAGAATGGAAGGACAAGGGAGCAGAGCAATATCATATATCGGTTAATATTTCTACGAAGGATTTTTATTTTGTAGATATTTATGAGATATTTACAGGACTCATAGAAAAGTATGATATCCGTCCGGATCGTCTGAATCTTGAGATTACGGAGACAGCATTAATGTCTGACTTTGATAAAAATATGGAGATTTTAAAACAGCTTCAGGAATATGGATTTAAGATTGAGATAGACGATTTTGGAAGTGGATATTCTTCGTTGAATATGTTAAAAGATATCAGTGCAGATGTATTAAAGATTGATATGGGATTTTTACGTGCATCCGAAAATGAAGCAAAAGGAATGGATATCTTAGAAAGTATCATTGTACTTGCCGGCAAGCTTGGAATGGACGTGATAACGGAAGGCGTTGAGATGGAAAAACAGCTTACGATGCTAAGTAATATGGGCTGTGGTATTTTTCAGGGGTATTATTTTTCAAAACCAATTCCAACGAATGAGTTTGAAGACAAGTATCATATTTTTTAACATATAAGCGGCTGATACCACGAACTTCTTGCATATCATGGGGGTTCGTGGTATATTTATTATTGGTGTGCAGGCCATTGCCGAGACTTCTGAAATGCTCATCAGCATGGTGAGTTTTTCAGTTGTTTCGGATTCTGTCTGCACTTTTTCAATGAAGATAAGACGCTAGTCGTCAGGGGATAACCCGGAAAGGAGATTTTACATGGCATACAAATCATATTCCATGGAGCTTGCAGGCAGAACACTTACTGTTGATGTAGGAAGAGTAGCAAAGCAGGCTAATGGTGCTGCATTAATGCACTATGGTGATACTACGGTACTTTGTACCGCAACAGCTTCTGAAAAACCAAGAGAGGGAATTGATTTCTTCCCACTTTCGGTAGAATTTGAAGAAAAAATGTACTCGGTTGGAAAAATTCCGGGCGGATTTAATAAGAGAGAGGGAAAAGCTTCAGAAAACTCTGTGTTGACAGCCCGTGTTATTGATCGTCCGATGCGCCCTTTGTTTCCTAAGGATTACAGAAATGACTGTACATTAAATAACCTTGTGTTATCTGTTGATACGGAATGCAGACCGGAGTTAGTGGCTATGCTGGGCTCTGCGATTGCAACAAGTATTTCTGATATCCCATTTGCAGGTCCTTGTGCAACTACACAGCTTGGTATGATCGATGGAAAATTCATTGTCAATCCAAGTCAGGAACAGTGGGATAACGGTGACTTAAACCTTACCGTTGCTTCTACAAGTGAGAAAGTAATTATGATTGAAGCCGGAGCCAATGAGATTCCGGAAGACAAGATGATCGAAGCAATCTATATGTGTCACGAAGTCAATCAGGAAATCATTGCATTTATCAACAAGATGGTAGATGAGATTGGTAAGCCAAAACATGCATATACAAGCTGTGCAATACCGGAAGAGATGTTTGCGGCGATCAAGGAGATCGTGCCTCCGGCAGAAATGGAAGTAGCAGTTTTCTCAGATGATAAGCAGACCAGAGAAGAAAATGTACGTAATGTCACAGAAAAGCTTGCAGAAGCATTTGCAGATAAGGAAGAATGGCTTGCTGTATTGGATGAAGCAGTATACCAGTATCAGAAAAAGACAGTTCGTAAGATGATCTTAAAAGATCACAAGCGCCCTGATGGCAGAGAAATCACACAGATCCGTCCGTTAGCCGGTGAAGTGGATATTATTCCGAGAGTACATGGTTCTGCTATGTTTACGCGTGGACAGACACAGATCTGTACGATCACAACATTAGCTCCATTGTCAGAAAGACAAAAGATTGATGGATTAGATCCTAATGTAACAAGTAAGCGTTATATGCATCAGTATAACTTCCCTTCATACTCTGTAGGTGAGACAAAGCCTAGCCGTGGACCGGGACGTCGTGAAATCGGTCATGGTGCTTTAGCGGAGAAGGCACTTGTCCCTGTATTACCTTCCGAAGAAGAGTTTCCATATGCAATGCGTCTGGTTTCTGAGACATTTGAATCAAATGGTTCTACTTCACAGGCAAGTATCTGTGCGTCTACTATGTCATTGATGGCGGCAGGTGTACCGATCAAGAAGCCGGTTGCCGGTATTTCATGTGGTCTTGTAACAGGTGACACAGATGATGATTATATTGTTCTTACCGATATTCAGGGATTGGAAGACTTCTTTGGGGATATGGACTTTAAGGTTGCCGGCACAAAAGATGGTATTACAGCAATCCAGATGGATATTAAGATCCATGGTCTGACACGTCCGATTGTAGAAGAAGCGATCAAGCGTACCAGAGAAGCAAGAATGTATATCTTAGAGAATACAATCCTTCCAACAATCGCAGAGCCAAGAAAAGAAGTTGGCAAATATGCACCAAAGATCATCCAGATGCAGATCGATCCACAGAAAATCGGTGATGTAGTAGGACAGCGTGGTAAGACGATCAACACATTGATTGAGCGTACCGGTGTTAAGATTGATATCTCTGATGAAGGTGCCGTATCAATCTGTGGTGAGGATAAAGAAAAGATGGCAGAAGCAAAACGTCTGATCGAGATCATTACAACAGATTTCTATGAAGGTCAGATTTTAGAAGGTGATGTTATCAATATCAAAGAGTTTGGTGCATTTATCGAGTTTGCACCGGGCAAGGAAGGGATGGTTCATATCTCTAAGATTGCAAAAGAGCGCATTAACCATGTAGAAGATGTTCTTACATTAGGGGATCATGTCAAAGTAGTATGTTTAGGCAAAGATAAGATGGGAAGAATGAGCTTTAGCATCAAAGATGCACAATAATGCGGAAGTAAAGTATTGAAAAGGTATAATTTATAGAGTTTTTATATAATTTCAATAAAGAAAAGCTTTTCACAAAAGGCAGTCCATGCTATTATAATAAGTGGGCTGTCTTTTTTCTGGCTGAAGGTTCTTAAATTCGCTCGGAAGAAAACTTTTTTCGGCAGTTTGAGTGGAAATAGAAGGAGAAGATAAACAAAATGAAGAAAGTTCGTAAAATAGAATTGAGACTTTTGATCGTATTGGCGGTCTGTATGCTTTTTAGCATAGGTGGAATTTTACTGTTCCATTCACTTGGAATTGATCTGGAAGATTTTGTACATTCAAGATATATCGGACAGGAAGAAAGCCTTGGATTAAAACAGGAAGTATATGTTTTAACAATAGATACCAGCCAGGATGATGATCTGACAACTGCAGAAAAAGAAAAGATCAATACAGAATATCAAAACGGACTTCGTTATCTTGTTTCGGAAGGTCTTATAAAAGCAGATGGTATATTTATTTTAGGAACGGATCTTTTAAAGCAGCCATCTACAGAAAGAACCTTTTTATCAACATTCCGTAATGCAAAGAATGTATTTTGGCGTTATAATAATGAAAATCTTGGATATTATCATGAAGATGACCGATGTGGTCAGATTGATTATATGGATGCTCCAACCGGAAATTTGAAGAAGTTTTCGGTTATTGCAAAAGCAAAATATGCTAAGAATTATCTTCCATATTATATGATGACAATGCATGGAGAAAAAGTAAGATATGATAGTGCAAAACAAAGACTGACAGTTAAGAAAAAGACCGGTGGATCGTATACACTTTATACATCAGAAAATGGTATGGTTACCGTACATAAAACAGCAAAATATAACGTAAAGTATCTGGATTTTCAGGAGTTTTATCAAAAAGCAATACACTTTCATAACCCGGATCAATATGCGGGGGCAGTTTTCTTTATTCAGGATAACAGTAACGACACATCTGTTACAGTAACAAATGGTGAAGGGGAAACGCAGGATCTTGCAGATTATTATATTGATGTCTTAGGTACGATTGAAAATGAGGTCAGCATACCATCCTTTTCAATATTACAAAAGATTTTAGTGATCTTTTTTGCCGGATTGTTACTTGGAGTTGTACTTTTGTTCCTGCCTGTGTGGGCGGGGGCAATTGTTTATGTTGCAGAGATCGTACTGATCGTTCTTGCTAATATATTGCTGTATGATAAGGGCATTTATTATGTGCCGATCGTAGGATTTATAATATTTATCAGCGGTACATTTATAGTATTATGTGTATTCAAACAGCTTTTTGCGAGACTGAATATGAAGAATCTGCCGATTGATGCAGTCATCCGTTTCTCGGATGCAATCATTAATATTGATCATTCGGTATCTTATTCGGAGTATCTGATGAAGAACAGAAGTGAGATTGAACAGGATCTTTCTGCTTCTTTGCTGCTTCCTGTTATGGACAAGAATTCATTTATGTTAAAAGAACTGGCAGCAGAGAACCATCGCAATAAAAAGTTTGTTGAAACGGAATTCTGGAATAGTACGGCAGTTACATCTTCTGTTGTACAGGTACGTTCCAATCTGTTTCAGGGGATCAATTATATTGCTTTTGTGCCATTGCCTGTATTTGATCTGGAGTCAGAAAAGATTACCTATACGGCAATTGGCCTGAAAAGAAAGTTAAAGACACAGAATGCATCATACATTTCGTTGATGTTGTTTTCTATGTATATTTATTTTAAAGCACAGCATGAAAGAGGAGAGCATCAGAGAATGTATTTCTCTATGTTATCTTTGATGATTTCTGTAATTGATGCAAAAGATCCTGTCACAGCAGGACATTCGCAGCGAGTTGCAAGTATATCAAAAGATATCGGTATCTGGTTAAAGCTTTCAAAAAGTGAACAGTACGATCTGGAATTTACGGCGTTATTACATGATATTGGTAAGATCGGTGTATCGGATTATGTGTTGAACAAACCAAGTGTGTATACGCAGAATGATTTTGAACAGATGAAATTCCATACGATCCGTGGATCAGAAATGTTATCTGAGGTTGGTATCAGCAAAGAGATTATTGATGGTGTACGTCATCATCATGAACGAATTGATGGAAAAGGATACCCGGATGGTTTAAAAGGAGATCAACTGTCATTATTTGCAAAGATCATCAAGATTGCCGATGTATTTGATGCATTGACAAGCAAACGTCGCTATAAAGAGGCATGGGAGATTGAAAAAGCATTAAATATTATTTATCTTGGACGTGGTACAGAGTTTGATTCCGACATCGCAGATGTTTTCATTGAACATATGTGTCCTCCGGGATGGATTCCGCCTGTCAGTGGTAAGAAGGTTGTAGAAAAAGTAGATGTTAATACCGATAAATCCGTTCGGATCGCCTGTGATTTTTATGAAAAATACAGTAAATATATTTCAGTAGAATATCCGATTCCAAGCAGAGGGGCAATGGAGGTTGACTTTAATTGCCGTAGCGGTTTTATGCATTTTGACTGGGGCGAGACATTTAATAATGCACAATTCTTAGAGAAAAAACCAATGATCTTATCTTTTGAAAATGAAACAAAGAGTCTGCTGTTTGGACAGACAAGCAAAGATAGTGGTGTTAGCAGTATTTATTATTATTTCTTTAAGGGATTTGTAAATCTCGGTGCTTTTTTGTTGGTTCCAAGTAAGGTCAATGATATTTTGTTAAAGCTGACAGAGATTTTTGGAGAACCACAGATTATTAATGATCAGCTTCTTGTACATAAGGACAATAAGATGCGTGTTGTTTTTTATCATACAGTAGATGATAAATTCGTATTATTTTACATATCAGATTATCTGTGTGCAAATTACTTTAATGCATAGATATTGATGCTCGGAATTGACCGAGCTTGGCGAGAAGATGGAGTATAAAATGAGTTTGATAAATCGAAATTGACCGAGCTCTTTGAGCGAGGGATACTTCTTGTCCGAAGGGCAAGAAGGTGTAACTGAGAAAACTTAGAGCAATCGGAATTTCTCGTTTAGAAGATTTTGAGAGTACATTAACAGAAAATGGAGGATCTTGCAGATGCATACAAAACAGATAGCAAGGATTGCTATGCTTGTGGCAGTTGCTTTTGTTCTCAGCTATATAGAATCTGTACTTCCATTAAACCTTGGTGTTCCGGGAGTCAAGGCAGGTTTTTCGAATATTGTCGTTGTATTATGCTTATATGAAAGTTCGATGAAAGAAACGATAGGAATCTCTTTTGTGCGAATTCTTTTGGTTGGTTTGACATTTGGAAATCTGTATTCACTTTTGTATAGTCTGGCAGGTGGATTGTTAAGTCTGATTGTGATGGTTTTGCTAAAAAGAAGTGTACGTTTTTCGACTTGTGGTGTCAGCGTAGCAGGTGGTGTCAGTCATAATACTGGTCAGATCATTGTTGCGATGATCGTTTTGCAAACCGAAAAGATCATCTACTATCTGCCGGTTTTACTGGTATCCGGAGTGATTGCCGGAGTTGTGATCGGTCTGATCGCAAGTATGTTAGTCAAACGCTTGCATCCTATTTTTTCGGAATGATCAGAAAAATAACAAAGAATAAAAAAAGAAGAAATAGCATATCTTATCAGATATGTAGTTTCTTCTTTTTTTATTATCAGGTTGCAAATCAGGACAGATATATGTGTGCTCTTGACCGGAAAGGCAGGTAATTTATGGATGAAGATATGAAAGAATACGGACTTACAATCTTAAAAGGTGTTGGAGAAAGTAAGGTGATCTGGATGTTTTCGATCATTGGCGAGATCGAAGGACACGAAAGTGCACAACAGCAGACTAAGACAACACAATATGAACATGTGTTACCGTTGCTTACAAAAGCAGAGAATCAGGAAGAAGTAGAAGGAATTCTTTTCCTTATCAATACCGTAGGTGGAGATGTATCGTGCGGACTTGCCATGGCAGATTTTATTGCTTCTTTGTCAAAGCCGACCATTGCTTTGGTCATAGGAGACAGTCATTCGATCGGACTACCGCTTTCGGTAGCAGCCGATCAGACAGTGATCGCACCAAGTGCAACGGTGATCATTCACCCGGTGCGTATGAACGGACCGATACTTGGTGCACCGCAGACCTATGAGTATTTTCAATTGATCCAGGAGAGAATAACCGGTTTTATTTCCTCCCATACAGGCGTTTCACAGCAAAAGATTCAGGAATGGATGGTCAAACCGGGGATTTTAAGCCGCGATCTTGGTACGATCTTTGTCGGACAGGAAGCCGTCGATGCCGGATTGTTCCAGCGTGTAGGCGGTATTAAAGATGCACTGGAGCAGTTAAAAGAACAGATCAGTCAGAGGGAAAAGCAGGCAGACAACAGATAGAAGATAGCAGATAACAGAAAGGCAGACCGAGAAGATAGCGGACATTTGTTTGCATTTCCGAACAAATATCGGTATAATAATAAAATGCGTAATCGTTAGTTGTACGGGAAAGGATGAAAATTATGCCGATTTGGAAAGCTATTCTATTAGGAATTATTCAGGGGGCTGCGGAATTTCTTCCAATAAGCAGTTCAGGTCATTTAGTGATCGTAAAAGAAATATTGAAAGTAGATTTAGATAATGGCGGTGTTTTTTTTGATGTTATGCTGCATTTAGGAACACTTCTTGCTATTTTTGTGGCATTTTGGGCGGATATCCGTCGGATGATCGTAGAAGGATTTCATATTATAGGAGATGTTTTTAGAAATGCTTTGATCTTTATTTTTCGAAGAATGGGACAGGACCTTAAGTATCATCATGTGATCCGCACTTCTTATCGCAAATTTGTGATGTTGGTGATCGTATCGACGATTCCGACCGGAATCATCGGCGTGCTGCTATCAGATACGATTGAAGCTGCAAATACAATGATCTTAGTACCGGGTATCTGTCTATTGATCACCGCAGCTTTTTTATGGATTGCTGATCATGCGGAAGTTGGTACAAAAAAGCCAAAAGAAGCAGGATATGTAGAGGCCTGCGCGATCGGTACGGCACAGGGACTTGCTACGATGCCCGGTATCTCAAGATCCGGAACAACGATCACTGCTTGTCTGCTGTGTGGATTTGATAAGAAGTTTGCTGTAAAGTATTCTTTTATCATGTCCATTCCTGCAGTTTTAGGAGCGGTTGTCTTAGAATTGAAGGATTTTAAGTCATTGCATCTGAACAGTGCAGATATGGTATCCTGTGGTATTGCGACCGTGATCGCTGCCATTGTGGGTTATTTGTCAATCTGTCTGATGATGCGTATGGTACGTAATAAAAAATATATCGGATTTTCTGTTTATTGTGTGATCATGGGAATGTTCACTATCGGATATTATTTTTTTAGTTAATATATAAGAAAAAGTGAGGGTTAGTATGGCTGCAACAAAGAAATCGCAAAGCGGGAGCCGAAAACATAGTACCGCAAATAGTCGTACAAAAAGAGGAACAGCAAAAAGAACAACTACAAGAAGAAATACAACGGAAAAGAAAAATACACAGACAGGCAGAAAGAGTGCAACAGGACGGAGACGTTCCATCGAAGAGATCAATGAATATAAAGACAAGCTTGCCTTTGAATTGGGCGTAACCGTTTTGGTCATCGCTATTTTGTCTTTTTTCCTATACCTATGTTTTTTGGGATTTGCAGGAAAAGCAGGAACGGTTGTAGGCGGACTCTTCTTTGGCTTTTTTGGCTGGTTTGCATGGCTGGTTCCTGTTGTTGCTATTTTGGGCAGTACCGTTTATCTGGTCAACCGTGGCAATAAAATGGTATGGAGAAAGATCATTGGTTTTATGGGAATTGTCCTATCGGTGCTTGGGTTATGTGATCTATTGTTTCAGCAACAGATCATTACAGAATATTATACAACGAATCATGTGATGCACCCTGCTTATGCAGACTGTATGTTTCGGACATGCAAGGATGTGATGGAAAAGGGAAAAGGGAACGCCGGTTTGATCGGAAGAGCGGTTGGCACAATATTTTCCGGCCTGATCGGAAAGATCGGTGCTGTATTTATCCTACTGGCTTTGTTGGTCCTTTGCATTTACATATTCTATGGCATGGAAATGATGCGGATGCTTCGAAAACGAAATGCCTATCGCGAAGAAATGCAGGAAGTATATGATCAGATTAGCAAAGAGGAAAAGTATAATGAACCGTCCTATCGTGTTTTCCAAAACAAAGGAAAAGAAAATTCAAGGGAAGTATTTAAAGAGCATGTGACATCTAAGTATCCATTGCCAAAGACAAGAGAAGAGAAGGAAGAAGAGCGTGTACTAAGCTTTGACCTGAAAAAGATCAATGAACGTCTGGACCAGATGGAAAAAGCAGTACAGGAATCTGTTGAGGAACAAAGAGAACAGTCCTTGCAAGAACAGTCAGCACGGACTGCCAATAAAAAAGCGGCACAAAAGAGCAAGAAGCGGGAGGCAGCGATAAAAGAACCGGTTGCGATGCAGGAAACAGCAACAAAAGAACCGGCGGTGATGCAGGAAACAGCAACAAAAGAACCGGCAGTGATGCAGGCAGAAGAAACGCTTTCGATTCCGATCTATCGCAATGAGATGCGTCAAAAATTTGGAGAGCATAAGAAAACCAAAAAGCCGGTACCAAAAGATGCAGCAGGACCGGAAGAATATTTTAAAGATCATTCCTGTGAGTCGGAAAGTTTAGAAGAAAGTGAAGCCGATATCTTAGCTAAGTTGCACTATGCAGAAGAGAATAGCGGTAAGGATCCTAAAGGACAGTCTGCTATCAAAGGAAACATTGAAAATTCTTTCGAAAAGCATACCGGTTCTGAAAAAAATGTAAATGATGTCTTTGAAAAGCATATCGGTTTTGAGAAAGATACAGATGATGTCTTTGGAGAGCATACCGGTTCAGAGAAAGATACAGATGATGTCTTTGGAGAGCATACCGGTTCTGAAAAAGATACAGATGATGTCTTTGGAGAGCATACCGGTTTAGAGAAAGAAGCAGATCATCTTTTCAAGAAGCAGTCTGATTTTGAAAAGAATGCAACGAATCAGGAGCAGGCAAAGACTGTACAGGCATCTGACACAATTCCAAAAGAAACAGCGATCAGCGCCGGAGCAGTTGCGATGGCACAGGCAATGGCAAAAGACAGAGATCATACCAGAACGGTCAAAGAACATGGCAAATTTGGCGGGGATGATTATGTGTCGGCATCAGATACTTTCAACGCCTTAAATGAAAGTAAAGTAGCACCTGTAGATGAAAAACCATATCAGTTTCCGCCACTTGATCTGCTTTCGCTTCCGAAGAATGCAGGTAATGCGGTTAGTGATAGTGAATTGCGGTTAACCGCACAAAAGCTTCAGGATACATTAAAGAGTTTTAATGTCAATGTAAAAATGGGTGCGGTGATCTGTGGTCCTACCGTTACAAGATACGAACTTTTGCCGGAGCAGGGAGTACGTGTCAATAAGATCACAAACTTAGCCGATGATATCAAGTTAAGTATGGCAGCAACCAGTGTCCGTATTGAAGCACCGATTCCGGGAAAAGCAGCGGTGGGTATTGAAGTACCAAACCCGACAGCAAGTCCTGTGGCTTTTCGAGAGCTGTTAGAAGGAGATACGTTTGCATCTTCTAAGTCCGATCTTACTTTTGCAGTCGGAAAAGACATAGCAGGAAAACTGATTATGGCTGATGTTGGCAAGATGCCTCATTTATTGATTGCCGGAGCAACCGGTTCCGGTAAGTCGGTTTGTATCAATACATTGATCATGAGTATTTTATATAAGGCGGATCCAAGAGATGTAAAATTGATCATGATTGATCCGAAAGTAGTAGAATTAAGTGTTTATAATGGAATTCCGCATCTGTTCTGTCCGGTTGTGACAGATCCGAAAGAAGCGGCTGCTGCATTAAACTGGGCAGTACGTGAGATGGGAGACCGTTATAATAAGTTCAAAGAACTTGGTGTAAGAAATATTGCAGGCTACAACGAAAAGATTAAGAAAATGGAAGATGCACAGGCGGCAGGATATTCAAAAATGCCATATCTGGTCGTTATCGTTGATGAGTTTGCAGACCTGATGATGGTTGCATCAAAAGATGTAGAAGATGCCGTATGCCGTTTAGCACAGCTTGCCAGAGCAGCCGGAATCCATCTCGTGCTTGCGACACAGCGCCCGTCTGTCAATGTCATTACCGGTGTGATCAAAGCAAATATTCCGTCAAGAATTGCATTTTCCGTATCTTCTGCAATTGATTCGAGAACAATCTTAGATCGTGGTGGAGCAGAAAAACTGCTCGGAAAGGGAGATATGCTCTTTTTCCCAACAGGATATTCGGAACCGATCCGTGTACAGGGTGCATTTGTATCGGATAAAGAAGTCAGCGACGTGGTAGATTTTTTGCGCGAAAATAACGCAACTCCGGAATACGATCATTCTGTAACAGAGATTGTCGAAGAACCGGAGACAGAGCCGGCAGAGAAGAAAGCGGCACCGGAAAATGATGAATATTTTGAAGACGCAGGAAGATTTGTGATCGAATCGGACAGAGCAGCAGCAGGACAGCTTCAAAGGAGATTTTCAATTGGTTTTAACCGCGCCGGCAGAATTATTGATCAGCTTCATAAGGCAGGCGTTGTCGGTCCTGCAGTAGGTACAAAGCCAAGAAAAGTGCTAATGACAATGGAAGAGTTTGAGGCAATGCTTCATGGCGAAGAAATAGAAACTGTCGATAACAGCAGTATAGCGCAGGAGCAGGAGATTATAGAATCTGCGATTATCGACACAGAAGAAAATGTTGCAACAATGGAGGAAATATAGATGTTTCACGGTGTTTTAGTAACAAATGCATTTTTAAGAACTGACAAGTTTGTGGAACATTATGAATGGTTAAAAGAAGCGGCAGAGCAATATGATATTGCCCTGTCGCTTCTTGAAAATACAGATCTGCTCTGCCTGATACCGGGCAAAGGAGAAATGTTTGTTCCGAAAGAATTAGAAAAGGTCGTATCAGAAGTGGATTTTGTGCTTTTCTGGGATAAAGATGTTTCATATGGAAAACTATTACAGGATATTTGTAAGAAAAAAAAGGTACCAATGTTTAACTCGATCGAAGCGATTGCAGCATGTGATAATAAAATGGAGACATATCGCATTCTGTGGGAATGGAATATGACGCAAAATGATTCAGAAAGGATTCCATTGATCCCGACGATCGCTGCTCCGATGACATATGCAAATATTGGTTATACCAAACTGGACTTCTTAGACAAAGTCATTGAAACACTGGAATTTCCAATGATCATCAAAGAATGTTTCGGTTCGTTTGGAATGCAGGTTTATATTGCAAGAGACAAAGAAGATCTGATAAGATATACGAAAAAATTAGGCGGTAAACCATTTCTTTACCAGCAAATGATACAAAAGAGTACAGGAAAAGATGTACGCATTCAGGTTGTTGGCGGCAAGGTTGTGGCTTCGATGTACCGCTATTCCGAAAATGGAGATTTTCGTGCCAATATTACAAATGGCGGAAGCATGAAATGTTATACACCATCCCAAGCAGAATGTGAATTAGCCATTCGGACTACAAAAGCACTGGGACTTGATTTTGCCGGTGTTGATCTGTTATTTGCAAATGGTACAAAGCATGGAGCAAATGTGGTATGTGAAGTTAATTCGAATGCACATTTTAAAAATATCTTTCAATGTACAAATGTCAATGTAGCGGATCATATTATGCATTATATAAAAGATGCACTGGTCAAAAATGAACATTAGCCTTTTGCAATGCAATAACGTTAAAATCCGGGTGACAGATGAGGGCGGCGATGATAAGCAGCGCGACCAGAATTGAGAGCATAACGGACAGGCCGCGTGCAAGCGAGGTGCGCACCGGTTTTTTCGGGCGGATCTTTTTGAGCAGCGGCTCAAAGAGCTTGCGCTGGAATACCTTCGTCAGCGGCCAGAGCAGATAGGCGATCACCAGACCCCAGATGATCGGGCTGAGGATGCCGAGCAGCGAGCTGATCGCATCGCCGATCGATTTGCCGTGCTGCAGTAGCATGAAAAACAGGATCGAGCACGCGATCACGCCGAACGCCGTGATGCCCCAGCCGAGGTATTTGTTTTTTGGGTCAAATCGCTTCATAAACCGTCTCCCCCCATCGCGCCCGACGGCGCCCACCAGTGTCTGTGATCAGTCGGGTTTATTTTACTATCATGTGCCCGCACCGTCAAGCCGGTAATACCGGGCTTTTCGCACATTTCCGACACGGTGCGCCGCATCTTGACACGCTCTGAGCGGTTCGGTGTGCAAAAGCCTGTGCAAATTGTGGGAACCCGGACTGCTTTTCCACGCATCCCCGGCATAAGGTGATAAGGAGAAATCAACGGAAAGGGCTGAGCATATGAAACGATGGATCTGTCTGCTGCTGGCAGCGCTGCTGCTGCTCACACCCGTAATGGCGCTCGAGCAGCCAACGGACGAAGAGCTGAAGATATCCGCGCCGTCGGCGATCCTGATGGAGCGCTCGACCGGTACGGTGTTATACGAGAAAAACGCCGACGAGCACCTGTCCCCCGCCAGCGTGACGAAGATTATGACGCTGCTGCTCATTATGGAGCAGCTCGACAGCGGCCAGCTCGCCACGAGCGACATCGTGACCGCCAGCGCCCACGCCAGCTCCATGGGTGGCAGCCAGATCTGGCTCAAAGAGGGCGAGCAGATGAGCGTGGACGAGATGCTCAAGTGCATCGCCGTCAACTCTGCCAACGACTGCGCCGTCGCCATGGCCGAACACATCTCCGGCTCCGAGGAGGCGTTCACCAAGCGCATGAACGATCGCGCAAAAGAGCTGGGCATGGAAAACACGCAGTTTCTCAACTGCACGGGCCTGACCGACGACCCCGGCCACTATACGACGGCGCGCGACATTGCGTGCATGTCCCGCGCGCTGCTGGCCCATCCGCGCATCCGCGAGTACACCACCATCTGGATGGACACCGTGCGCGACGGCCGCTTTGGTCTCGCCAACACCAACAAGCTCATTCACGCCTACCCCGGCGCGACCGGCCTGAAAACCGGCTACACCCAGCAGGCCATGCACTGCCTGTCGGCCAGCGCCGAGCGTGACGGCGTGGAATACATCGCCGTGGTATTGCACGCCGAGAGCTCCAAGGCGCGCTTTGCCGACGCGGCGACGCTGCTCAACTTTGCCTTTGCCAACTATTCGCTCTATTCCATCGCGGCCAACACGGTCATTCCGCCCGTGCGCGTGCGCTTTGCCGAAACGGACAGTATGCAGCCGGTGCTCTCCGGCGCAGACGCCATCGTCGTGCGCAAGGGCACGGCCGCACCGCAGACGGACATCGCGCTTGATGAGGAGCTGTGCGCCCCCTTAGAGCCGGGCGCGCAGGTCGGCACCGTGACCATCACCGACAGCAACGGCGACACGCGGATCCTGCCGCTGGTCGTTCCGGACGGTGCTGCGCGCATCTCGACGGCACATCTCTGGCTGCAGCTGCTGCGCGCGCTGTGAGACGACAGATTTTCGGTTGCGAAATCCGGATTATCGTGTATACTGGTGATATCCTTTAAGAGAGAAGGTATCGCAATGATCAAAGTGGATCTCTCCGGCGCGGCCGGATTTTTTGACCCCGCAGGGCCGGACTACGCGGCCGCTGCACAGGCGCATCGCACGCTGCTCGAGCACACGGGCGCCGGTGCGGATTTTACCGGCTGGCTCGATCTGCCGGGGCGCATGCAAAACGGCGAACTCAAGCAGATCCTCGCCGCCGCATCCCGCATCCGCGGCCGCTCGCAGGCGCTGGTCGTCGTGGGCATCGGCGGATCGTATCTCGGCGCGAAGGGCGCTGTGGAGCTGCTGCGGCCGCGGCCGCAGCCCGGCGACCCGAAAATTCTCTTTGCCGGCAATTCCCTGTCCCCGGACGCGCTGATGCATCTTCTCGAGGAGCTGGGCGATCTGGACTTTGACCTGAACGTCGTCTCCAAGTCCGGCACCACGCTCGAGCCCGCGCTCGCATTCCGGATGTTCCGCGGTCTGCTGGAGGCAAAGTACGGCCCGGAAAAGGCCAAAAAGCACATCTTCGCCACGACGGACGCCCACCGCGGCGTGCTCAAGCAGATGG
>OGKG01000932.1_pt1 | contig 36928 bp, 57 predicted proteins | sample 1572201 | NCBI WGS metagenome assembly OGKG01 (sample SAMEA2582146, study PRJEB24529) | metagenome | biome: Human gut stool | place: China | collected 2011 | reverse complement strand
TGGACTATTTTTTATTCAATTTTTCAGGTGTGCAATTTCATTATACAATGAGCCTTTAAAATATTCTCTTTTATTAATTTAGGAGGCATAGGCTTGTTGTTAACCGACGTAATGATAGGGAGATATTTATTTGATATAACGCTTATCAGTTCTCTATCTAGGTTTTTGATAGCACCAGCGGCATCGGCGTTAAAAGTAAACTGTTTGGATAAGCGCGTTATATAATCTTTAGCTGCTAATTCGTAGGCGTTGTGTGCAGCTATGATGGCATATCTATAATTGTTCTTTTGGCAATATGCAAAAGCATCGCTAAGTAGAGAATATATCAGATTTTGTTTCAACTTGTTTTCAGCAACGAAAATCAATAACTCGAAGCTTATGGGTGACTTTACATCACTGCGTAATTGCGTCGGCATAATGCAAAGAGCTGTAGATGGACTTTCCGGTAATGGCGTTATAATTGGCAAAATTCCACTATCAGCAGGGGAAACCGGGTTACAATGATAAGATATAATGCTTGAATTTGGTGAAATATTTGCTATGGAAATTTGTTGATATCCATAAGATGGCAGAGTTATATTGGCGATAACGCACTTTGCTTCAAGCAATAAGTGGTGCGCTCCGGCAAAATTTGTGGTATCATTAAAGAAAGCATATTTAAGCAAATTGTAAAGATTATCAAGCTTGAACTTTTGAATAGCTTGTGCGGGCGCATTAAAAGTCATTTGAAAATCTTTTGCATCTGCCCTGTTTAGAAAATAATCAACAAACATTCCATCATCTATTGTAGGCATATTTACTAATTTCATTTTCTTCATCCTTTCTGGAGGTTATCATGGTTTTAACAAAATCTTATATTGATGAGCTAACGCGTAACTTCAGTACCGAAGCCATACGCTTTAACAGCAGATTCAAGGAAGAGGACATTCCCCTGCAGATTACAGAAGAAAATTTACAGTACCTAATTACAAAGTTGTGTGATATGAGGGAAGAACTGGATAATTTGTACGATGAAAGGGAAGACATGGGTGCAATGTACGTCGAAATGCTTAATGATTAAGTTCCCTAAATCAGCCTAAATTATCCGCGCCTTCTTCTGCCTTGCGCTGGAGCTTGGCCAGCTTAACATCTATCAAATCGTCTATTTCTTCCTTGCCGTCAGCCTTTCGCTGGCGGCCTTTATTGGTCTTCACCTTCCGTCTGCAGCTGCTTGCGAACCTCTGCTTCCGGAAGGTCTTTGTAGTTAGAAGCAGAAACAACTTTGCGCCCGGTTTTAGCCTCAAGTGCAGCGCGTGCATCACCAGCGATTTTGCCGCCGGCGCGGGCAGCAGAAACATTTTGCGTCATGCCGTAAGCGTCGTGTGTTTTTGCGATTTCAGTAGTGGAGGCTTCACCGAGGGCGGTAAAAAGCAGTTCCAGATCTGTCATATGGTCACGCAGGTTTTCGCTGGGACGGTCAAGGTCTTTTAGCTTTTTGTGCTGGCTAGGAGTAATGCCAAACGCTGCCTTGCTGATTTCAGCGGTAAGAATGGCATATTCTTTACCTTCTTTAATGCCGCGTTTCTTCCATTCATCAGTCAACGTATCACGGACGGCAATACCACGTTCGCGGCGTGCGATCCATTCGTCACTGTAGCCTTTGGCACGGTATATTTCACGCATACGGGTTTGTGCCAGCTCAGGATTTTCAATCTCAGCAATGCGTTCGCTGCCGACTTGCGCGAGCCACTGCTTAAAGGGTTCAGCTTTTGGAGAAGGGATGGACTGGATAATGCGCAGGGCGCTTTTTGCAGTAGCAGCCAAAGTGCGGCGATTTTTACCGCTTTGAGTTGGCATTGCTACCTGGGGACAATTTGTCCCTATGTAAGTCCCAAGCTCGGAATCTCTTTTGCGTATTTTTTTTAGGTAATCTGTTGGGTTGGAGCTGTCTGTCAAAGCACCAACAATATCGACTACAGAAAAATACCATTGCTGTTCTTCTTCATCCCAAACAGAACGAATTTTAGCAGATTGAAATAGTTTTATACCATTCATTTTTATACCTCGCTTTCAAAATTTTATTCTTCGCCGTCAGCATCCAGCTGGCGGTATTTTTTATTTGCCGGGAATTTGCCATCTGCAAAACTGGCTAAATTGTTGTAACACAAAGCACATGGTATAATATATCCAGATATAGTTTCATCAAATCAAGGCGCTCTCTTAGGAGGGCGCTTTTTTATTTTATTTACTTTGTGCAGCCATTTCCTGCGATTGTCTGTATTGTTCAGCCAGCATTGTTCTAGTGAACGGCGCTGTAGGTTCTATTTCAAGCACAAGATTTTCAAGTTCATCTATGGTGCAGTAGAAGAATTCTTTTCTGGTATTTATTTTATTAACACGTTGCTCGTTAAGGCGCTGATGCAGAGCGCTTTCAAGGGCTACAGCGTCTTCAGAGAAAATAAAGCTATGTACGTCAAACTTAAATGGAACGCTGGCATCACCCAATTCGTTGACACGGTCTTGCGGATCAATTCTTCTTGTCATACCAATTTTAAACATTTTGTCACCAAAGGAACCAAGGTTACTAATGATATAAACATATCCGGCTTTACCATTCTGCAGGTTGGTGATTTCTTCTTTTTTAGCTTCTACTGAACTCAGTTGTTGCTCTAATTCTGCAATGCGTTTTTTGAATAACTCTATTTGTTCATCATCTTGAGAAACATTCAGCTGCTCTTGAATGTTGTTGATTTCAGATTTGTATTTATTTTCTTCCTTAACAACCTGAGCACGTTGTTCTTCTAACGCTTTTCTTTCAGCGGCCTCTTGGCGCATTTGCTCCTTAAGTGCAGCTTGTTCTTCTCTTGCTTTTTCTCTCTTCACATAATACATATATTCTATTTCTACAGCTCTCATAAAGTGACCACGGATTTCAGTGATAAAAGCTAAAATGGTAGGGGCAATAGTTTTGTTGCCTTCAGTAGCAATAGACACATATTTATTTAGCATTTTTTCGACATCAGATTTGGCTTCTTCTAAATTACCGAATTTAAGATTGTACATGATATTTTGCAATTCAGCATTTAATGCCAGAACCATTAGCTTATATATGGCAGCATATGTCTTTAATGTATATCTGGCAACATAGTTATCAGTGATTTCTTTTATGAGCTTTTCGTTTTGACGGTATTCTTTTCTTAGGTCAGGATATTCCAACGCATGAAAATCTAAGGAAACATTAGGAAGGACCTGCTCTAAATCAGAAACTAAATCTTCTATTACTTCTATGTTGTTACGAGGCAAAGCATCTCTGAATTTAGAATCAATAGCTGCAAGGGCGTTTTTGCAAAGCAGATTGACTTCTTTGACTTTCTTTTTGCTCCTTTCAATTTTGGCCTCCAGCGCATTAGCTTGCTCGGTTAAATCCGGAATGCTATTTCTGACTTGCTCTCTTTCCTGTATTTGCTGTTGTAATATATATAGCGAATCATTAGCTTCATTCATTATTGCAGTTGACTGGTTATTTGCCTGTTCGATAATTGCTTTTGCTTGCTGTTCGGCTTGTTCGAGCTTGTTGCTGGAACGCTGAGCAGCGTTTTTGATAATACTTTCGGCAGTCTGATTAGCTTTAATATAAGCATCTAATTGAGATTGGGCTTTATCAGCAGTTTCCTTGTACTCATTAGATTTTTGGTTCATTTTGTAGAAGCCGAAAGCAACTAAAACTAAAATTAAAAATTCCATGACATTCTCTCCTTAAAATTTTTTATCTCCAGCCATCTTGCAGGAATGCATAACTATAAATAGGATCTATGCCGTAAGCATCCATCAGACATATAGCGAAATTGTCAGCCTCGTTCTCATGCCTGCTGGAAGCAAAATATGAACGTCCTTCGCTGCAGAAATGATGATAGTGAGGGTGTAGCAATATGTGTCCTAACTCGTGGCTGATAACTGTCATCCGTTGCCATTCGTCTAAGCGTTCATTAACAAAGATAAACTTACGGCGGAGTATGCGTTTCCAAAAGCCATTTATATTGTTGGGGGTATCAACATAGCGGATATTGATACCGAGCATTTCAGCAATGATAGCAGGATTGCTAGAGTCAGCTTTTTCTACGAGGTGCTTTACACGTAGCTTGTAATTGTACGCCATTCATATCACCGCCTACTTCCGCTTATTCATTTCCTTAGCTTCGTAAAAGGCAGCTTCAATGATACGCATCATTTTTTCTTTATCTTCGGAGGACATCATGCGTCCGTTTAAAGTAACTTCCTCGTCCTCAAGGATTTTTTTCAGGTCTTTGGGGACTTTTTTTGTTGGTGGGGTGAGGGAAACGGATTGGCTCTGCAAACCATTATCTTCAATAATATTACTTTTTTGTATGCCAAAATGGTCAGCTATTTTTTGAATAGCTCCCATGCGTGGCTCTTTTATGCCTTGTTCCCATGTTGATACAGCTTTATCACTAACACCTGCAATTTGACCTAACTCTTTTTGCGATAATCCATATTGTTCGCGCAACAACTTAATATTTTCACTGATTCCCATGATGTTGCTCCCTTCTTATTTTTATATCACTATCATATACTAAAAGTAGAAAAAAATCAACATGAAAACGAAAATAATCTACTTTTAGTAGTTGACACTCTACTAAAAGTAGATTATAATAGACTTGTAAATCAAACAAAGGAGGTGTTCAAAATGGGCTTATCTTTGAAGCAGATACGCCTTGTGAGAGGAAAAACACAGGACGAAATGGCTGAAAAGCTGGGCGTTCATGTCCAAACTTATCGCAAATTAGAGGAAAATCCTGATGAGGTAACTATTAAGCAAGCTAAAATTATCTCGGAATTTCTTGGCGTATCTTATGATGATATTTTTTTTGCCCAATAACTCTACTAAAAGTAGAATAAAAAAGAGGTGCAACATGAACAACTTACAGATTTTCGACAGTCCCGACTTCGGACAGATTCGCACCATTCAACAGAATGGAGAACCGTGGTTCGTTGGCAAGGACGTGGCTGACATTCTCGGTTATCAAAACGGTAGTCGAGATGTCAACCGCCATGTAGATGAAGATGACAGGCAAAACTACCAAAACGGTACTTTTGAAAGTAATCGTGGTTTGACCATCATCAACGAAAGCGGTCTTTACTCTCTCATCCTCTCCAGCAAGATGCCCAAAGCAAAGGAATTCAAGCGCTGGGTGACAAGCGAAGTCATTCCGGCAATCAGAAAGACTGGCGGGTACATCGCAGGCAGTGAGAACATGACGGACGCAGAGATTATGGCGAAGGCTGTGCTGGTAGCTCAAAGCACTATCCGGCAGCGTGACCAGCGCATTAAGGAGCTGGAAAGCGATGTAGCAGAGGCGAAGCCGAAGGTGTTGTTTGCGGATGCGGTGAGCGCGTCGGACAGCACGATTCTGATTGGCGACCTTGCGAAGATTCTGAAGCAGAACGGTTACAACACCGGACAGAAGCGTTTGTTCCAATGGCTGCGTGATAACGGCTATCTGATTAAGCGTCAGGGTGCTGATTATAATAGCCCTACGCAGCGCTCGATGGAATTAGGGCTGTTCAGAGTAAAAGAAACACCAATTATCCATGCTGATGGTCACGTAACTGTCAACAAAACGGTTAAGGTAACTCCTAAAGCACAAATTTACTTTGCAAATAAGTTCTTAGGGGGCAAATGCAGTGAAGGATTTGAGTAATCAACGCTTTGGGCGACTGGTGGCTATTAAGCCATGTGGTAAAAACAAATACCGTAATGTTTTATGGTTATGCCGCTGTGTTCTTTAGCGGAAGAAGGGAGGGTGAGTTATGGAAGATAAAAAAATAACCGTGTGTCCGTTTTGCGGACGCACGACGATAAGCGGACCCATTGACCTGGAACAAGCATTTAAAAAGCTTTGGGTGTATTGCCTGAGCATAAATGTATTAAGCATTATAGCTGTCATGGTTTCTTGGGCTTTAATTGGAGTACAAGAAGCTTCCATAGTGGCTGCTGCCAATATGATGATGATTTCTGCAAGCTATTTCTGGTTTCGTTGGTTGCTGAAACGTAATGCTTGAAGAAATCAGAATTATGGATGCGGAGAAGTGAGGGAAGAAGGGAGGGTGAGATTATGGCAAGTATAGAGCTTTTGACTGTTGCGGAAGTAAGCAAACTTCTGAAATGCAATGTTGATTACGTTTACAAGCTCAAAAAATCCGGTCTGCTGAGATTCATGAAGCTTGGCAACCTTAAATGCCGCCGGGAATCTTTGGAAGAGTTCCTCAGCACATATGACGGCAAGGATGTGACTGATCCGTTTAACGTGAAGGAGTTGTAGATATGAAAAAAGTATTGTTCATTCTGCTCGCAGCCTGCTGCGTTTGGGCTGCATGGGATGCAACGCGTCCGGTTGATAATTATGTTGTCAAGGCTACGGCCGGCGAAGGGGATACCCTTTGGCACTTGGTGGGTGACACCATGCAGCGCGAAGGAGACCGCAGAGATATTCGCGAGGTCATCTTTTATACAAAGAAAATCAGCAACTTGAAGGGTGACCTTCAGCCGGGGGACATCGTGCTGATTCCCATCGAGGTGCGCAGATGAACGAAAGAGATTATGACGGCCTGACAATGGACTACTTCCAAAATCAGCTGCTTGCAAAAGGCATCACCAAAGAAATGTTTAACATGGATCAGTTCGCCGGCCTTACCACCCGGGAGCTGCAGAACATCGTAAACAACGTAAGTTTAAAGGAGGCATAGCATGAAACTGTTTGATATAGACGAAAGACTGGCGGCCTGCGTCAAGTTGGACGAAAGCCGCGTTGTAGATACCGAAAGCGGTGAAATCATTGACCTTGAAGCAATCGCAGCTCTGGAAATGGAGCGCGACAAGAAGATTGAGAACCTGGGCTGCTGGTATAAAAACCTGTTAGCGGAGGCAGAAGCTTTGAAAGCGCAGAAGAACGCTTTTGCAGAACGTGAAAAGGCTAAGAAGGCCAAGGCGGAAAGCCTTAGAGGCTTTTTGAGCCGCTATCTGAACGGCAAAAAGTTTGAGACTGCAAAGGTGGCAATGAGCTTCCGCAAAAGTGAAGCAGTGGAGTTTGATGCGAAATGTATCGGCGATGTTCCGGAAGAATTCCTGAAATTCAAAGATCCGGAGCTGGACAAGGTTGCAGTCAAAAAGGCTATCAAGGCCGGTGAAACTGTACCGGGCTGCGAGCTGGTAGCGCGCCAGAACCTGCAGATTAAATAAGGCGGTACTGATCATGGGCATTTATGAAAAGCTGCTGACATTGCAGGCAAAATTGAAAGTACCTAAAGGGCAGTACAGCGACTTCGGCGGGTACTATTACCGCAGCTGTGAAGATATTACAGAAGCGGCAAAGCCTCTGCTGGTAGAAGTAAAAGCTGTGCTGCTGCTGACGGATGAAATCGTTGTCATTGGCAATCGTACATATGTGAAGGCTGTAGCTAAGTTGATTGATACTGAAAGTGATGGTGTTGTGGAAGTTGATGGTTATGCTCGCGAAGACGAATCACAAAAAGGTAAGGATGTAGCGCAGATTACAGGAAGTTGTAGCAGCTATGCACGTAAATATGCGCTTAATGGGCTGTTTGCGCTGGACGACGCAAAGGACGCGGACGCACTGCCACCGGTGCAGCAACCAGCAGAAAAGCCTGCTGGAAGTCAGAAGCTAGCTAACAACGCTAAGCGGCAGCCTACGGCAAAGCTAGCGGAAAAAGTCACTAGCTACCAGATGGGGCAGCTGCAAGCGTTGGCAAAGCAAAAGGGCGTTGCTGTTGATAGCGTCGTTGCAGGTTACAAGATTAATAACCTGCAAGACATGGATACAAAACAATGGGCGCAGGCTATGAACAGCCTTAGAAAGCGGGCTGATGCACAGTGAAAAAGTCTATTGTAACGGATAACATGGAATTTTGCATAGTCTGCGGCAGACCGCGGGAAGCAGTGCATCACGTATTTTTCGGAACTGCACTGCGGAAAATCAGCGACAAACACGGTTTTGTAGTGCCGTTGTGCAACTATCATCATAACGGCGCGGCTGGCATACATAATAATAACCAGGTGCTTGACCAAAAAATCAAACAGCACGCACAGCGTAAGTATGAAGCCCTGGGGCATAGCCGAGAAGAATTCCGGGCGTTGATAGGCAAAAGCTATCTTTAGGGCGGTGGAAACGTGAAAGCGCAGATAAAAAATATAGCTGACGTGTCCTGTATTGGCGATACAGTAGAGTTTACCGTGTCGCTGGATAGTTGGTATAGGCAAGAGCTTTTCAACACGCTGAACGCAATGCAGGGCGATAATAAGCCATACATAATATCTATTGACCGCCAAAAGCGCAAGCGCAGCCTAAACGCTAACGCCTATATGTGGCAGATGTGCCAGAAAATCGCGGAAAAAGTCGGGGCAACGAAAGAAACAGTGTACCGCAAAAACATTCGAGAAGTCGGGAGTTTTGAAACAGTGGAGCTGATCAGCGCGGGCGCAGCGCGTTTTATACGCAGATGGCAGGCTAACGGGCTGGGCTGGATAGCAGAACCGCTAAGCGAGCGGAACGGCTACACGACAATAATTGCTTACTATGGTAGCAGCAGTTACAGCACCGCCGAAATGTCCAGGCTGGTTGAAGCTGTGGTTGAGGAAGCCAAGGCCTTGGGCGTTGAAACTATGACACCTTTAGAACTTGACCGCATGAAAGCGGCATGGAAAGGGAGCTGATAAAGTGGCGGACGTGAAATGGATAAAGATTGCTGTTGATATGTTCGACAACCGCAAGATCAAACAGATTGGCAGCATGCCGGAGGGTGACAGCCTTCTGCTGATGTGGGTGCAGCTGCTCTGCCTTGCCGGTAATGTCAACGATGGCGGCTTTATCTATCTGACAAAGGAAATCCCATATACTGACGAAATGCTGGCCACGCAGTTTAACAAGCCTATTTCGACTGTAAGGCTTGCGCTGAAGACCTTTGAACAGTTCGACATGATAGAAATCATCAACAACATGATTTTCCTGTCAAGCTGGGAGAAGTACCAGAGCACAGACAGGCTGGCAACGATAAGAGAAAAAGACAGGGAACGCAAGCGGAGAAAAAGGGAAGCTGAAAAGCTTTTGCCTCAAAATTCCATGGAATGTCCGCGGACGTCCATGGACGTTCCACGCCTAGATATAGAAGGAGATATAGATATAGATAAAGATAAGAATAAGAGTATATCTAAAAAATCTCCCCGCCATAAACACGGCGAATATCAAAACGTGCTGCTGTCTGATGATGATCTGGAGAAGCTGAAAGCTGAATTCCCTGCTGATTGGGACCAGCGTATACAGCGCTTGTCTGAATATATGGCTTCCAGCGGCAAGAGCTATAAAAACCACCTTGCTACTATCCGTAATTGGGCAAGGCGCGACAAACCGGCTGCAAAGCCTGCGGGCGAGCAGGATATGACTGATTTGGACAAATATTTTTAGGAAGGTGATAACGTGGAAGGATTACAAGAAATCATAGCGACGTTGGAGCGGAAGATAGCAGCCAACGTGCCTAAAGACTCAGCTGACTATATAGAAAACGGCCTGCTGTATTGCGGTAAGTGCCATACGCCGAAAGAGTTCCGCGGCAGTTTCCTTGGCATGGTCAAGGTGGTGCCGTGCCTCTGCCGGTGCAGATCCGAAAAATTGGCGGCAGAAGAACAGCAGCGCAAAGCTGAAAAGCGGCAGGCGCGCATCAGGCAGCATCGCCGTGCCAGCTTTCTTGAAAGCGATATGCAGAATTGGAACTTTGCAGCTGATGACGGTGCGGACCCGCGCATAATGAGAGCTGCTAAAAACTACGTTGGCAACTTTACGCAGTTCCGGGAGCAGGGCAAAGGCCTGCTGCTGTATGGTGGCGTGGGAACCGGCAAGACTTTTGCTGCAGCCTGCATCGCCAATGCCCTTATAGATTCCGGCAGAACCTGCCTGATGACCAACTTTGCGCGGGTGCTGAATACCTTGTGGAGCATTGAGGAAAAGCAAACCTATATTGACAGCTTCAATCAGTTCGACCTGCTGGTCTTGGATGATTTGGGAGCCGAACGTCGTAGCGAATACGCGCAGGAGCAGGTGTTCAACGTGATTGATGCACGTTACCGGGCTAAGCTGCCGATGATTATTACAACCAACCTGAGCATCGACGAAATCAAAAAGCCCGACAGCATTGGCAACAGCCGTATCTATGACAGAGTGCTGGAGATGTGCCATCCGGTAGAAGTAACCGGCAAGAGCCGTCGCCGCCAGAAGGTAGCAGCTGATTTCAGAAGCATGAATGAGCTTCTGGGGCTGTAGGGAGGCAGAAGATGAGTGCAAAAGTAGATTTAACAGGGCAACGTTTTGGGCGGCTGGTAGTTATCAAAGAACTTCCCCGAAAGACAGCACTAAGGAAAACCCCTCTATGGCTTTGCCAATGTGACTGTGGTAACACCTGCGAAGCTTATAGTGATAGCTTGCGTGGTGGTAAAAAGAGTTGTGGTTGCATCTTGAAGGAGCGTCGCAGGGAAGCAGAAGCTAAAAGGGCGGCGGGCGAAGCGATTAGAGCAAAAAATAAAGCACTGCTGGCGTTGAAGTGTCCTTTTCCTGCTAATTGTTGTTATAAAAGCAGGCATGGGATGTGCTGTTTAGATTGCTATGAGCGTGAAACTTGTGAAGATAGGTGCTTGAACACGCCAACGAAATGTGGCTATAGCAGATTGAGGTAGATATCATGGAGTGGAATGAAGAATTAGAGAAAAAACTGCAACGCCGTGGCGAAATCTGGCACGCGGAAAAACTTGCATCACGTCTTATATTCGACGGCCGCCGTGCTCTTGAACACTATACTGCAGATGAAATGCGTGCGAAATTTGAGCCTATAGCGAAGCAGTACAGAAAGAGCGGGCGTATGTGCCTGAATTCTGATGCCTTGGTGATGTACTGCAAGGAGCAGGGATATAAATGGGAGTGGTACCCACCTAGTCCATTGGGAGAGTATTGGTTCGTGCTGCCGAAAGAGGATTTATTTTAGGAGGTGCAATAATGGCTAAAAAAAGAAGAAGCCTTGAAGAACAGATTGAGCATGCGGAAGCAATGCTGTTGCTAGCATTTGAAATCTGGGAGTATATTCGTAATAAAGGCTGCCGCGACCCTTTTTACCCAGACGGTGAAAACATGAATCTTGAACGCCAGCATATTATGTCCTACAAAGAAGAATTGGAGAGCTTATGTAAAGACAGAGAGCTGCCAGATGCATATTACATTCCAACGCCTGAAGAGGTTGACCCCAACTACATGGCTCCGCACGGTGTTCACTACGAGCGCCGGATGAAGGGTGGTATGGCTGATATGTATCCTCTTACATACAAAGTGCCGGAAGAAATTGAGAATCAGCAGGAATTGTTTTAGAGGTGAGCAGATGAAACGTAAATGCCAAGTGTGCGGGCAGGAGAACGGCAGCTGTAACCGCTAATACTTCAGTCCTGCTGACATTATCACCATCTGCCCTGCATGCCTTGCCTTCAGCTGCGACGACAAAGCAAAGATTGCAAGGCGGGCGCATAAAGCCGGCAGACTGGTAAAGGAAGAGGTGAGCAAGAAAAGATGGTAGGCAAATCACCCTGCAGAGGATGCGAAGTAAGAAGAATAGGCTGCCATGCTATCTGCAATGCATTTAGCGAATGGAAAACCGAGCAATACAAATTGCTGGAAGCTAAACGGCAGGCCAACTTGAAAAATTTAGCGACAGCCGGAACTGCCGCAAGACATGAGAAATGGATAAGGGGGCATAAATAATGACTGACAATGTAAACCATCCCAAGCACTACACCCAAGGCGGTGTTGAGTGCATCGACGCACTGGCGGCGGCCACAATCAACCTGCAAGGCCTTGATGCTGTTTGTACGGCGAACGCTATTAAATATTTGTGGCGGTGGAAGGGTAAAAACGGCGTAGAGGATTTGAAAAAAGCACGCTGGTATATTGATAGACTGATTAAACATTATGAAAAAGAAGGTGCTGGCTATGCTTGATATTTACGAACTTGTTACCTGTACGCTGTTTAGTGTTGGCGTTATGGCGGTAGCAATTGGCTTATTAAGGGGGTGGAAATAATGCAAGTATGGTGTATTGAACATGATAAATACGCTGGCAGGGGCACAGTTTATTACAAAGTTTTGATTAACCCCACGGATCACCAGCTTGCCATATTGAGAGTTAGGGCAATGATAAACCCGGAACTTAGTTACTGGGCTACACGGTTAGACGAAACTTGTCCCGATGTGGAAATCGAAACAATGTTGAAGCAGAAGAAATTTTGCAAAGAGCCATATTTTACAGAAGTGTAGGTGCTTGTAATGGATATGCCAATTATTGAATTTATCGGCTATACAGTAGCAACAATTTGTATAGTGGTAGCTGTTGTGTTGGCATTGGGAAGTATTTTGAAGGGAGATTAAAAATGAGTATGAAAATTAAGGCTACAACCCCATGTTACAAATTTATCAATGCCAGCCCGGAAGCGCAGCTGGAAAAAATCCGCGAGGAATTAGAAGAAGCTGCGGAAGCATGGGCAACTTATTCCACTGATAAGACAAGAGCAAATTTACTGCATTTGCTCATGGAATTAACCGACGTAAAGGCGTGTGTAAATACTGCTATGGCTCAAATTCATAAAACTGTTGACGTAGAAAACGATAAACGCCGTGCCAAGAACGCTGCTGGCGAAGGTAAATATACTGCTTTAATTGACTTTAGAATTGTCAAATACTACGCAAAAGAAGCGGTAATTGAAAAGAATTTGCGCCGTGGCTATTACATTGAAGATGGGGAGGAAGAACATGAATAAAATAATTTTGTTAGGCCGTTTGACCAAAGATCCAGAAATCAGATATACCCCTAGCGGTACCTGCGTAGCACAGTTTACGCTGGCTGTTGACCGCCCCTACACTAAAGACGGCAGCCGTGAAGCGGACTTTATCCCTTGCGTAACGTGGGGAAAGACGTCAGAAACAATCGGCAACTACGTGCATAAGGGACAACGTTTGTTGGTGGAAGGTCGCCTGCAAATCCGCAGCTATGATGCCAAAGACGGAAGCAAGCGCTGGGTGACTGAGGTAATCGTCAACCATGCCGAATTCATCGAGCGCAAGGAGCAGATATCACAGCAGCCGGCGCCGCAGAGCATGGAAAGTTTCGGCCAGCAGGTGCCTTTTGACGAAGAGATTCCGTTTTAGGGGGTGTGCAGCATGGGAACCAGCTCAGGTGAAATTTGTGTGTGGTGCGATAAAGAAAAGGCTGTATCGAGCATTTTCGACAACGGCCGACTCGTTTACTGTGAAAAATGCCAGCGTGAGCTGTTAAAAGAATTTGGCACGCCGGAAGCGTTGGCTGAATGGGAAAGGACGCGCAAGCAGCAATGAAATACCATAACAAAAAAGTTGAATGTGATGGCATCATCTTTGACAGCATCAAAGAAAAAAATTATTATTGCGAACTGAAAGTGCTGCGCATGGCGGGCGAGGTTATAGAATTTGAACGTCAGGTAACGTTCGAGTTGCAACCTAAATTCAAACATGCCGGCAAAACCGAAAGAGCAATAAAGTACATTGCTGATTTTGTCGTCAAATATAAAGATGGGCGCACAGTAGTGGTTGACACTAAGGGCTTTAGAACAAAGGACTATTTGAAGCGGAAAATGCTGCTGTATAAGTATCCAGGTATCTTGTTTGAAGAAGTGTAAAGGATTGAAAAAAATGAAAGAGAAAAAACTTTATACATGTGAATTTTGTCACACAGACTATGCTGAAAAATTCGCATGTAAACAGTGTGAACAAAACCATAAAACGAATTTGGCTATTAAAGGCATGAGATTTAAGCCGATTACGGTTGACAAGTCGGGCTTCCCTATTAGCATTACGGTTGTTACGGATAAGGGATTAGAAAAAGTGTATCATTGCTAAGGGGCGCGTAATGAATAGAAAAACCGACGAAGAAATAATTAAAGATAAAATCGGCTATTGGTGCAAAAGCTTAAAGCATTGGTGGAAAGCATACAGAAAATGCCGCTGTTCTCTTTATAAATATTTTCTGCTGGAATCAGTACGCAAGGTACGATACTGGCGTGGAAAACTAGAAAAGAAGGTGAAAACTTGATAACAAAATATGATCTGCGTAAATGTAAGCATCTAAAAATGGAGATAATGGATTTGCAGGACCAGGTGAACGAGCTTACCAACATGATGACATCGCCAAGGATTTCGCAATTAACAGGGATGCCCGGTGGCGGCAATAGCGGTCGTGACAATGTAACCAATGCCATTGCCAAGGCTGATAAACTGCGCAGTCTGTATTACGAAAAGTTTGGCGCGTTGGTAGGTTTGCAGATGGATATTGAAAAGGCCATTGAAACGCTGCCTGCTGAAGACCAAATGATGCTGAGAATGTATTATTTCAGCAACTACACGTGGGAAGAAGTGGCTGTACGCATGGGAATCAATTGGCGCAGCGTGCAACGCCGTCATGCAGCCATCTTGGAAAGGCTGGCGCATGATGAAGAAGAAAAGAAAGAAACTGAACCTGAAAATCAATGACTGCTGCGGCAGGCAGCCAAGGTGTGCATTTAATAAGCAAGGTGTTTTAGGGATTTACTGCCCATGCTGTAAAAGATTTGAGCTGGCGAGAGACGGGGAATTTTTCCTTGAAATAGTTCAAAGATGGAATAAAAAATCGTAAAAATATATGTTGTGACATTGTTTGACAGTATCCGATGATGATATAATTATAATAAGCGGAGAAGAAAACAAGAGACGCAAGGGAGTGAAGCCCTACTGCTGTAATGGCGGTGGGGCTTTTACTATGCCTTGGTAAGGGAGGTGGCACAGTGATGACGAAAAATGAAATATTTTTAACAATAGCTGCTGTGCTTGCCTTTGCCGGTGGTTTCGCTCTGCGCGGCGTTCTGCATACCTGCTCGGTGGCTGATAAAAAAGTAGTTACCCAGGTTGAATACCGGGACAAGGTGAAAACGGAAATCGCTTATGTGCCTAAAGAAACTGTTATATATACAGCTGCTGATGGCAGCACTAAAAGCGAACCGGAGAAAACGGATATTGAGGTGAAGCTCAATAAGCCGGTGCTGAATGTTAAGGTTAATGACAAGGACTTCTCTGTGACCAAAGCAGAGAATGAACAGTACCTGTTTGACAAGAATAAACTGACGCTGACGCAGACCAGCAGCACGGATTTTAATATAAAGATACCGGTAGTGGATAAAACGCGGCGCTGGGGCATTGGTGCTGGCATCTCTAAAGATGGCGCGGTAGGTGTTATTAACTTCCCGCTGAAAGGCAATGCTGGTGGTTGGGTAGCCGGCAGAGCTGATAACGTTATGGGTGGCGTTATGGTAAGATTTTAAAGATACCCGGGTGCAGGGGCAAGGTTCCCGAATGGGAGTAGATGCAAGTTGCGAATAGGACACATTGCAAATATTCGTAGCGCAGCTGTGCAGCTGGCGTCAAGAATCCCTTTACCCCCTGCTTTTATATGCGTAGGTGAGCCGAGTAGCGAAGGCAGCGGACTGTAAATCCGTGACGTAAGATACAACGCTGGTGCAATTCCAGCCCTACGCACCAATAAGAATAACGAAAAGCCTGCGGGCGAAGTAGTGAGGGGCAGAAGCTGCGGTGACTGCCTTTATATATTTTCTGCCTTTGCCGGGCGTGGTTTTTGTTGAGTTTTTACCACGCCGGAACAGACTAATCACCTCCTTTTCCGGACGCAAGGACACCGCACTGCAATGCGGCGCGTCCGGCAAGGGTAGAAGAATTTGAGGTATATCATGGAGCACAGTAAAAAGTATAGGCTGATGGCTAATAAGCTGATACGCACTTTGCCGGAGTTTGCGGATATAAAGGCTGCTAAAGTAAAAATAGCCTACTTATCCAGCCTGGAAGAGAAGAAGCGCAATAAGCGGACGATATTTGCGGATTGTAACTTAGTGAGCGACCGCTACAGCTGGTGCTGCCCCTATGATTTTTTTATTGTGGTTTATGAACCGAATGTAGTTGGCTTTAGCGAAAAGCAGCTGGAAACATTGCTGAGGCATGAGCTGCATCATGTTGGCATTGATTTTGAGAAAGATGAAACAGGCTTTTACGTTGTGCCGCATGATGTGGAAGAATTTTGGGATATTATTGATGATGTGGGATTAAGGTGGTGTGAGATGGATGCCTACAAAGAAACAACTGGATAATTTGAAGAATGGAAAAGCTACAAGGTTTCGAAGCGGCGAGGAAGCGGTGAGGAATGGCAGAAAAGGCGGGCAGGCATCCGGTGAAGCACGCCGCCGCTTGAAGTCGTTCCGCGAGCTGGACGCTGACTTCACGACCGACGATGAGCGCAAGGAGATGCTGGACGCGCTGAAGCTGAAGGCTAAGCGTGGCAACATCAAGGCTTTTGAAATTTATCGCGATACCGTAGGCCTAAAGCCTAAAGAAAATGTGGAAATCTCCGGTGAGCTTGCCAATCCGTTCGCAGGGCTGACAGATGCAGAACTGAAAAAGCTGGCTGGTATGGATGGATAAGCAGCTGATAACATTGGGAGCAAAGATAGAACTTGCAAGACGCAGGTTCTTTTTTTACGCCCAGCTGAAGAACCCGGACTTCTACCGGAGCGACCGCAAGTACCTGCAGGAGCTGTGCGATACCTTGCAATGGTTTCTGACTTCAGACAAAAAAATACTTGTACTGAACATGCCTCCGCGTCATGGCAAGAGCTACACTGCCAGCAACTTCGTGGAATGGGCGCTGGGCAGGGATAACACCTTGCAGGTTATGATTGGCTCTTATAACGAAACACTGTCGACGCGCTTCAGTAAGAACGTGCGTGACAGCATCAGCGAGGCTAAGGCGGATATTTATAAGCCGGTCTATAGTGATGTATTCCCCGCCACCAAAATTAAGCGTGGCGACGGCGCTATGAATCTGTGGAGCCTTGAAGGACAGCAGACAAGTTACCTTGCTACATCGCCAACCGGTACAGCGACAGGCTTTGGCTGCAGGCTGATGATCATAGACGATTTAATCAAGAATGCGGAAGAAGCCTATAACGAAAATGTCAAAGAAAAACATTGGGACTGGTTCACCAATACTATGCTGTCACGTGGCGAGGGCAATTATAAAATCATCGTCATTATGACGCGTTGGGCTAGTGATGATTTGGCAGGCAAGGTGCTGGAATATTATCCGGCAGAAAAAATCGTGCATATCAACATGAAGGCAGTGCAGGATGACGGCAGCATGCTTTGTGATGGCGTGCTGGATGCTGAAAGCTGCATGGAGAAGAAGCAACTCATGGGGCTTGATATATGGAGTGCCAACTACCAGCAGGAGCCGATAGACATCAAGGGCAGGCTGTACAGTAGCTTCAAGACCTATGACGGCGCGCTGCCTGCCTTCAAGCAGATTCGTGCTTATACTGATACGGCTGATACAGGTGCCGATTACCTTTGCTGCATTATTTATGGGCGCACCTTTGCGGATGAAGCGTATGTGCTTGACGTTTTATACACGAAAGAGCCTATGGAAGTAACTGAACCGGCAACGGCGAGGGCTCTGGAACGCAACAGCACGAATGTGGCACGCTTCGAAAGCAACAATGGCGGGCGTGGATTCGCCAGGAACGTGAAGAAGCTGCTGCATAGCAACCATACAACCATTGAAACCTTTACGCAGCACAAGAACAAGGCTGCAAGAATCTTGTCTAATGCTACGTGGTGTATGGAGCATATTTATTTCCCAAGCGATTGGAAGAACCGCTGGCCGGAGTTTTATGCAGCACTGAGCAAGTACCAGAAGGAAGGCAAGAACACACACGATGATGCTCCGGATGCTTTGACCGGCGTGTGTGAGGACATCGTGGAGGTGGCAAGGCCTAAACCGATGCGTGTCAACTATTAGAGAGGTGAAAAAATGCGTAATGATAAACATGGATTATACAAAATGCTGGAAGATGGCTATGAAGGCTGCGGAGGCTTTCTTGACGGCAGCTATTTAACCCAGCACCCGCGTGAGGATGCAGGAAAGTACGGCATGAGGCGCGAGCTGGCGTACTACCTTAACTATCTGGCACCCTGCGTTAATGCTCATGTAGCGCCAATCTTCAAAACACTGGCTGTGCGTGACTGGAGCGGCGCAGGCTCGGAGCTGTGGGAAACCTTCAGCAAGGACGTTGACTTCTTGGGCACCAGCATCCAGAACCTTATGAAGCAGGCTGCCTGCAGTGCGAAGCTGCAGGGCGTTGCTTATATCGTTATGGATAAGGCGCAGGGCGATACAGAGGATATGCGCGTGGCAGACCTGGAAGCGGACCGCAATAATCTGCCTTACGCTTTTGTAGTTAATCTTAATGCTGTAAAGGAAATCTGTCAGGATAAGCTGGGACGTATCACAAAGTTTGTTTTCGTAGAGCCTGATGCATTCCAGGAACATACGATGGCGACACGAACGCTGACGGCAGAAGGCTGGGAGCTTATCGACAGCAAAGGCAAGCACAGCGGTACCTGGAATCTTGGGCGCGTGCCGGTTGTTCCTCTGGTTAGCAAAGTGAGGAATAGTCACAATCCTTTCCCGCCAAGTGAGTTCCTCAGCGTAGCTAAAACGAACCTTGCTATCTACAACATGTGCAGCTGGTTGGCTGACATCCTGGTCAATCAGACCTTCAGTGTTCTGTGTTACCCTTCGAGCGACCCGGACAGCATCAACATCGGCACCAATAATGCCTTGGGATATCCTCCGGAGAGCAGCCACGCGCCTGCGTTCATCGCTCCGCCTGATGGTCCTGCAACAGTGCTGGCAGCGCAGATTGCTACACTGCAGCAGGAGATTTACCGCATGGCCGTTGTTGTCAACGTAACAGGCTCCAGCAAGCAGCAGAGCGGGCAGGCGAAAGCGTGGGATTATGAGGCAACCAATCAGATTCTATCCGATTTTGCAGACCTCGTGGAAGCAGCGGAAGAGAATCTGGCAAGGCTGTTCAGTATCTGGACCGGCGTGCCGCTGGAATACAGTGTGAACTACCCGAATGACTTCAAAATCAGTGAGGTTGAGCAGGAGCTTGCTAATGCTGAAATTGCTAAAGGCTTGAACTTTGGCGATGAATTTAACATGGAAGTATTCAAGCGCGTTCTTACCAGCTATCTGCCGGAGCTTAAGGCTGATGACTTTGACGCACTGGTGAAGACCTACGAAGAGCACTTGGAGCAGGAAAAGCTGGATTATAGCCATGCTTTTGGTAATAATGGCGGTGGCGATGATGGCGACGACGGACAGACTGGCGCAGCTGATTAACAAACTGAATAAAAGCTGGCGCAGGGATGCTAAAAAAGCAGTAGCTTACTTACAAAGGCTGATTGCTAGTGGCATGAAGTTTGAAGAGGCACTGGATAATGTGCAGCGCCACTATGGTAAGCTGTTTACACTACCGGAACTGAAGCCTGCGCTTGTAGAGGCTGCAGCTTATGCTTATGGTATTGTTCCGACTATGCTGACTAAAGCGCAAGTAGAAAGCATGGGTGAAGAGCTGGCCGATAAGTGGGATGAAAGCGGCATGACGCTATCTGAAAAGCTGCATGGCGTAGGCGTGAAAATGCGCGGTGCCATTGTAAGCACCCTGCAGGAACAGATGCGCCGGAACAAGACCTGGACTGAGGCTGCAAGGGCGTTGTATGACGGATATGGCGATGATGGCCAGAACGTATATAACGGCGGCAAAGATATTATCAGCAGGCAGGACCTGCCGAAATATCTGCAGAAGGTAAGGGAAGCTACAGGCAACGACCTGCAGGCATTGGCTGAGCAAAGGCAGGCCATTGACAACATCAATCGTCTGGCCAAAAATGGTGCACCTAACAAGGCACTGCAGGCAGCCTATAATAAATTGCTGGAAGCAGTGCAGAAAGGCAATGAAAAGGCTATTGAAAAGGCCGTGGAAGTTGCTGTCAACGAAAAATCCCGCTATGTTGCCGAACGTATAACCAGAACCGAGATGGCGAGGGCATGGGCTGATGGTTTTATAGCTAAGATGCAAAAAGACGCTGATATTGTGGCTGTGAAATTCAAATTAAGCAGCCGTCACCCTGTTTTCGATATCTGCGATATGTACGCCAAAGCTGACATGTATGGCTTGGGTGCAGGCATATATCCCAAGGATAAGCTGCCGCCTTTGCCGGTACACCCGCATTGCTTATGCCGGTACGTGGAAGTCATTGAAGGCGAAGTTGATATGCAGCAGCAACGCGACCAGGTGCGGGAGGCAGGCGACAAATGGCTGAATAGCTTGCCGGAGTCACGCAGGGCGCAGGTGCTGGGGCGTAAAGGCTTGAAGGCTTGGGAAGATGGTGAGGACTGGCAGGGGTATATGCGTGGTTATGCTGGACTGCGGGAAGTAAAAGGCAGACTGAGCGATTTGCCTACTGGTGCTATATCTGGTGCTTTGAATGACAAGAACGATCCAGATTTTACTAGACGTTATAAGCATGCTGAAAAATATTATGAAGCACGGCGTAAGAATGGTATATATGCTTTTGTTAATAAAATACACAAAAATACAGGGTATCCTAAAAAGCGTCTTGAAAGTATTTATAAACATGTATTTATAAATGAGTACGATTTATCTGATGGACATCATAGATTTTATCCTGATTACGATATGGCACAGTCTTTTCAAAGGCTGTTGGAAGGGAAAAATATACAGGAGCATGATATAGTAATGCTAAAACATGAACATTTAGAATTTGCTATCATGCGTAAAATGGGTTATAATTATGATAAAGCACATAATTTGACTAATACAAAGTATAATTATACTAAAGCTGTATTAGAATGGAGTAAGCAAAATGTTGACGCTTGAACTGTTAGAAGTGACAAAAGAATATGTACAGTATAAATTTTATCCCGAAGGTATAACTGATACATTTGGTATTGTACAGGTTAATCTAAATGATTTTAGCAGAGTTTTAGTTAAAGATGTTGATGGAGTTTCGAGTGGATATAAGGGACAAGCTTGGGCACAAGTAGAGCGTCTAGCTCGTAAGGGAACCTTTCCTGAAAAAAGCGGTGCTGCGTGGGGCTAATAAGATGCAATTGATTGAAAACTATTGATTAGTAAGCAGATTTTGAGTGAAAACTCAGAGTCTGCTTTTTTATTGGAGGTGTAGCATGTTAAAAACAACTTTAGGTATAGTTCAAGCGGGGTTAATTCTGGGCAAGCTGTTTGGCTCGTTGGATTTACCGTGGGTTTGGGTATTCACCCCGTTATATATCGTAATATTGCTTGTAGCTGCCGTTTTTGGATTAGTTTATTTAGCAGACAGGCAGCAATATCGTAAATTATTAAAATAACATCGTTAATCAAGCACGTGTAACAGCGTGCTTTTTTATTGCCCAGGAGAGGGCGCAATATAGGGCGGAGACCCATGATATGGAGGTATCAGAAATGGAAATGAAACAGGTTTACGAAGCACTGGAAAAAGTTGAGAACGGTGCTGACCTCATCGCTGCTATCAAGGGCGAAATCAACACTCTCAACAACGAAGCTAAGAAGCACCGCACGGCAGGAGAGCAGAGTGCGACAAAGCTGAAAAGCATCTTGGAGGCTGTTGGTTTGGTCGATGGTGACGATGTGGTAGACAAAGCCAAGGGACTTAAGACTACATTAGACCAATTTGCCCAGGGCGGCAAAAAGCCTGATGAGGTCGCAAAGCAGATTGCTGACTTAACCGCACAGGTTGGCAAGGTCACTAAGCAGCTGGCTGATATGACCGAAACCGCGAAGGCAGAAAAGACCAAGCGTCTTGACGGCATGAAGATGGCTAAGGCTGTTGAGCTGCTGACCAAGGGCAACGCTGCGAGCCCGCAGAACATGGCTAAGCTGCTGGAAGGTAGCATCGTTGTCAAAGACGATGAAAGCCTTGCCTATACCGGCAGTGATGGCAAAGAAATCAGCCTGGAAGATGGTGTTAATGGCTGGCTGAAGGAGAACAGCTGGGCAGTTAAGGCTAACGGTGCAGGCGGTGGCGGCAGCAATGGCGGTGGCAGCGGTACTGATGATCCGTTCCTCAGTGGCTTTAATTCTTAATGACGAAAGAGAGGTTTTTTTATTATGGCTATTAACTATGCAGATAAGTACAGCGCAAAAATTGATGAGCGCTTCAAGACTGGTGCTCTGACCGCTCCGGCAATCAACAACGATTATGATTTCACCGGTGTGCAGACTGTAAAGGTTTATTCTATTCCTACCGCCGGCATGAATGATTACACTTCTACCGGCGCAAACCGTTATGGTACCCCGGCAGAGCTGGAGGATTCCGTTCAGGAGCTGACCTTGACTAAGGACCGTTCCTTCACCTTCACCATCGACAAGAGCAACTATCAGGATACCGGTATGCTGAAAGAGGCCGGTGCAGCATTACAGCGTCAGATTGACGAGGTAATTATTCCGGAGCTGGATATTTATCGTCTGGCAAAAATCGCTGCAGGCGCTAAGAACAGCGCAACTGCTGCAGTCACCAAGGCCAACGCTTACAGCGCCTTCCTCGACGGCACCGAGAAGCTGACCGACGAGAAAGCGCCTTTAGGCAATCGTATTGCTTATGTGGCTGCGTCTTACTTCAAGCTGCTGAAGCAGGATGAATCCTTCATCAAGGCTTCTGACCTGGCACAAGATATGCTGGTAAAAGGTCAGGTTGGTATGGTAGACGGCATTCCCATCATCGTGGTGCCTGCGTCCTACATGCCGGCGAAAACCGCGTTTATCATCACCAATCCTATCGCCTGCTGCGCTCCTGTTAAGCTGGCAGATTATAAGATTCATGACAACCCGCCCGGTATCAACGGCTGGTTGGTTGAAGGCCGTGTGCGCTATGATGCATTCGTTCTGGAAAACAAGAAAGGTGCTATCTACGTACATAAGACCGCTGCTGAATAATGAAAAGCGTAGAGATTACGCGCGAATTTGATAAGCTGGTGCGTGCTTTCGAGGCCGCACCGGTCCAAACGCGCGATATGGTACGCAGGCAGGTGAAGATGGCCGTCAGAGATGTCAGGGAATATGCGCGTGACCATCATCGTTTCATTACAAGAAGCGGTATGACTGAAAAAAGCATTATGAGCCTGGCTAAAGACAACCAGGGTACAGTTATGCTTACAAACAATATAGCGCGATGGCAGCATGAAGGTACTAAGCCGTATGTGATTGTGCCACGCAGTAAAAAGGTGCTGCGCTTTGCCATAAACAAGGAATTTGTCTTCAGCAAGCGTGTGCGTCACCCTGGCATAAAGGCGGACCCTTTTCTTTATACGGCAGCTGATGTTATGCAGCCGACGATAGAAGCGCGTTTTAAGGCAGCACTTGATAATTTAGTGGAGGACTTGTAATGGAGTTTATTACACTTGATAACATTACAGACAGCATTCTGCTAGTCACACAAGAAGATGTTGATGAGACTAACGCATATTTGGAAAGCATAGCTGCTAGATATGGTGTTACCACAGTTCAACAGCCTATAAGCCACAATGTAAAGCGTTTGGGCGTTGCCTACGCCTGTTATATGCGTGCCGTGGCCAGTGTTGGCACAGATGCGAGCGTGACATTTGACGGAAGCAGGCATGATGATGTGTTTGTGCAGAAGGCTGAACTGTATGGCAAGGAAGTAAAGATGTTAGCTGCCACGATTAACGCGAATGATTTTACAGGTACGGGCTGTGCTAGCCGTTTTACTATTAAACTTATGAGAGGTTAATCGATGAGCAGAGCGAGAGAAGTTACAAATGCACTTGCTGACATTATCAAGGAAGCAGTGCCGGGTGTGAAATGGAACGTTAATATCGTAGGTGCTTCCGCTGGCAAAGGTCTTGAAGGTACAATTTCTTGCGATGAGGTTACCTTTGAGCAAGATGCGTATGATGTATGCACAGCAACGGCAGTTTATAGCATTTATGTGTTGGATATTAACGGCACAACTGATATTGATGATTTGAGTGACACCCTGTTTGATGTGTTGCATAATAACGATTTAGGTGGCATGATTGACAACGGCTTAGTCAAGCGTATTGTATTTGGTGCAGTGGCCAACAATACAAAGGCGGTAGCGATGCTGTTGGAATATCAAGTCGAATATGATATGGAGGTATAACATGGTGGCTGTACGACCTAAGATGAAAAGTACCAGCGAAAAGCTGTTAGGCAAGAATGTGCTTGTGTTCCTCAATTATGGAGAGGCTGCAAGCGAAGAAAGCCCGAAGTGGACGTTGATTGGTGGCCAGCGTAGCGCAGATTATAGCGCAAGCGCTGAAGAAATTGACCTGACCGACAAGACCAGCGGTGGCTATGGTGATGCAGAAGCAGGCGTGAAGAGCACTGAGCTTACTGTAGAGCTGATTGTAAAGCCTACCGAGCCAGCAGTGAAAGAGTTATGGGCAGCGTTTGAAGCTGACGAGCCTGTACACCTGCTGAGATGGAGCAAGGGCGGCCGAAGCGTCATTAATTGGTATAGCATTACTAGCATGGAAGAAACTGCAGCTCATGACGATGCAGCGATTCTGAGCGTCACTTTGAAGGGCAAAGGTGCTCCGAAGACGCAGGATGCAATGGAAGACCCGAGAGGCTAATGGTGGGGGCGGTATATTTTTATACTGCCCTTTTATTTTTTAGGAGGAATGACAAATGATTAAAAAGAGCGTAAATATTAACATTGGCGGAGAAGAGCGAGAAGCGAAATTTACCATTGGAGCATTGGAAGAGTTGGAGGCAATGTTGCCGAGCCATAATGTTTTTTCTTTGATGCAGAAAGAGCAATGGAGCGTCACTGAAATTATTGCCTGCCTGTATTGCTCGTTGAAGGTGTATGAAAGAGGCATCAGCCGCAACAAGCTGGATAGCTGGATTGCGGATTATTGTGCCGAGGTAGAAAACGGCATGATTGACCTGCGACTGAGAATGTTGGCGGCGTTGGGTATTTGTGGCCTAGTAGTGAGTGACAGAGGCCCGTTCGATGAGATTTTGACTGCTCTGGAAGATAAGGAAGAAGAAGCCGAGGGGAAGTAATTTCTTTTTCAGAGTGGCTTTCTAAAGTAGAATGGATTTTCTACGCCATTCTGAAAAAGACTCCCGAAGAATGTGCATACATGACGCCGACCGATGTTATAAACATCTGGAATGGGTACAGGTGGAGACGGCAACAGCAGGAAAATATGCTGGCCGCATTGGTGACAGTATATATTGCGAATTATGCAGGAAAGTCCTCAAAAAAGACTTTGAAGTTAAAAGATATATTCAGTGATGGGCGATTTGACTGGCGAATAACCGATGATGATCGTGCATTTCTTGACGAGCTATATGGAGGGGGTGAGAGCGATGGCTAAGCAAGTTAAAGTTGAGATTACTGCAGACAGTTCGAGATTTGAGCAGGCCATGCAGGGCGCGGCAAAAGCTACGAGCGATGCAGGTGCAAAGATTGACAATGCAGGCAACAAAGCTGACAATGCAGGCAAGAAGTTCGACAACATGGCCAACAAAGTAAAGGCCAGCGCAACAAAGGTCAACACTGCATGCGGCAAGGCAAGCAAGGCGCTTGACAGCGTGAACAAGTCCATAAATGCTATTGGAGCTGTGCAGGTGGGCAATTTTATTGCTGATATTGCCAAGGGAATTGTCAGCATGGGCGTATCTTGCATCAAGGCGTCAGCACAAATGCGTCAATACGAGATAGCATTTCAGACAATGCTTAAGAGTGCCAGCAAGGGCACGCAGATGATGAAAGACCTGCAGAAGTTTGCGGCTGATACTCCGTTTGACGTTCCTGGTGTTGTACAGGCAGGCCAGCAACTGATGGCGTTTGGCTTCACGGCGAAAGAGATTATCCCTACCCTGCGCACGTTGGGTGATGCTGCATCCGGTTTAGGCAAGGGAACTGCAGGTGTTCAGCAGATAGCCTATGCAATGGGACAGATTAGGACTAGCGGCACACTTAAGACGCAAGACATTATGCAGCTCACTAATGCCGGAATTGATGCTTGGGGAATGTTGGCCGAAGCATCCGGCAAGAGCATCTTAGAAATTAAAGAGATGACAGAGCGTGGCATGATTGACAGCTTGACGGCCGTAAAGGTTTTGACCGACGGCATGAATGATACTTATGGTGGTATGATGGCCAAAACTGCCGAAGAGATTACAGGCCTTTGCGCCAACATCGAAGAAACAGTAGGCATTACTGCGGCTGTGATTGGTGATTATCTTGTAGATGGTCTTGATATTAAGGCGGTTTTAAAGAGTGTAGGCACAGAGTTGGGCAATTTCACACAGGCCTTGCAGGCTGGCAGGGATGCAGGAAAGAGCTTTACAGATGTTATCAAGGACAGCGTTCCACCTGCCCTTGTAGCAAGCATTGCGGCGGTTGGTACAGTGTTAGGTACTGTGCTTGTCGGTGGATTGATTGCTGCAGCTGCAGCAATGGCAACGTTTATCGGTGTGAGCCTCCCCGTTATTGGTGCGTTGGGATTGGTGGGAGCTGCCATTGGTGTTGTTGTTGTGTATTGGGACGAGTTAGTACAGGCCGTAACAATAGCGGTGAACATAGTCCTGCAGGCTGTTATAAAGATGGCCGAAGGCATTGTGATGCTGATTCATGCAATGGCAGACGGAGCTGTTGAGATGGTCGGCGATATGTTTAATAAGTTCGCAGGATACTGCCCTGAGTGGGTGAACGATTTAAGAGCCTGGCTGAATAATGCTTTGAAGTATTTTAGGGATTTTGCACAGAAGGCTTGTGATTTTCTCAGCAAAGTATTTAAGACTGCGCCGAAACAGGTGCAAGGCAAGACGATCGCCCCAGCAGAGGAAGCCCCAGCACCGAAGAAGCCGAAAGGCACTGTAAATTTATCGGGGTTAGCAGTCCCGAAGGTAGGTTCTGTAGGTAGTGGAGGCAGCGGTGGCAGTAGAGGTTTCGGTCAGCTCGAAAGTGAAGTCAACAGAGTTTCGGAAGCCTTGACCAGAGCAGGTAAGGCAACAAAGGACTTGCAAGAGGACTTCGACAAGATGAGCTTAGACATAGCGACCGCAGGCCTAAAGGGCAGCGACCAAGTCTTTGCGAAGATTGACCAAGAGAAGCAAGCACGCATGAAGGCTGTTGACGAGATGTTGAGCAAGCAGCTGCAGGCGGTGCAGGAAGCAGAGGCGTTGAGAGCAAGCGCAGAGCGTACAGGCAATGCGGAAAGCATAGCCAAAGCAAAAGCATTGTACAATGAGCGAAATGCGTTATATGCGGCAAGCCTTGCGCAAGAGCAGGCATTGAAAGATGCTATCGACCAGCAGGCATATGAAAAGAGCATCAGCCTTGAGACAGCACTGCAGGCAGCGAAGGCCGATATGAATACTGCATTCAATGAGCAGGAACGAGAAAAGTTCCTGGAATATCTCAATTCCGAGCAGGAGGCAAAAATGGTTGCACTGCAGCAGGAACAGGAGCTACGGCAACAGTTACTTGATTGGCGTATGGAGAGCCAACAGAACATGCTTGATTTTGAACTGCAGGCAGGCGAGACAATTAAGAATCAGCTTGCAAGCGGCATTGCTAATGTTATCACAGAGGGTGGCAAACTGTCCGATGTGTTCAAGGACATCACGAAAAGCATTGTCAATATGTTTATACAGTTCATGATTAAGAAGCAGGCAGCGGCCGTGCTGGAGAAGCTGTTGAGCAAAAAGCAAGCAGTAGAGAATGCGGCAAACAGTGCGAAAGAAGCATCAGCGGCCGTACCTGCAGCGGTGCAAAAGAGTATTGCCACACTTGGCCCGATAGCAGGTCCGCCAGCATATGCAGCGGCAACAGCGGCGATGACAGCGGCTGGCTTGGGCAGTATCACAGCTGGCAACATCATGCAGAAGGCAAATGGTGGCCCCGTGTTTGGTGCAGGCACAGGCACTAGCGATAGCATCCCTGCAATGCTTAGCAATGGCGAATATGTTATCAATGCAAAGGCTGTACGCAGGTTAGGTCTGCCTTTGCTGAATGCTTTGAATAATGGTTATGCCATTGGCGGAGTGGTAAGCAGTGGCGATGGCAGCGGTGCAGTGGTTGAGTTTAACAACTACGGCGACATTAACAATGGCACTGACTATGACGGATTGATGGCCGATTTTGAATATACGCTTGCGATGGGAATGCGGGGGTGATTTTATGAGAGCAAAATATAACGATAGGGTGACCTATCCGCTTATTATCAATGGCCAGCAGCTCCCGTACAGGTATAGCCTGGAATCATGCGCTGATCTGACAGTAAGAGCAACAGCTTCAAAACGTGGATATAGCCACGGCTCGACCATCACAGGCGACGGCTATATAGACGGCAAAAAGATTAAGCTAGGCTTTTTAATCAGTGGCACGAATCAAGCTGATTATGATGCTAAACTGAATGAATTGCTAAGGCTGTTTTACCAGCAGAATTATACCTTGTCCGTAGGCAATGGCTATTATAATGTGTCCTGTATGTCAGCCAGCAAAGCAAAATGGATTAAAGGCTATCAAGGGTTAAGAGCTGATGTTGATATTACATTATTGCTGGCCGACCCGTTTAGGTATGCAGATGATGAAAAACAGGCGAGTGCTGATGTTGGCGGAGAAAGCACTACAATTAACGTTGTCAATGCAGGTTCTGCAGATGTGCCGCTGATTGTGGAGCTGATACCTACAAAGACAATGGCAGATGTTACTATCAACCATACCGATACAGGCAGGGTGATGCGTGTAGCTGACACATTGCTGACCGCTCCTGCAGTGCTGACTATAGACACCAAAGCAGGAACAGTGCGGCGTGATGCAAACAATGCTATCAATGCTTTCAGTGGCCATTTTTTGACTGCAAAGCCTGGGACGAATACCTATGAGATTAAAGGCAGCGAGGGCAAGGTGGTTATCAAATGGCGTAATAGGTGGTTAGCATGAGCAACATTATTTTCGGATCAAGTTTATACGGCTCGTTTATATGGGGCGGAAGCGGAAAGAAGAAAGGCGGAGGCGGAACAGGTGGCGGTGATTATGGCGATATTAGTTATATCCCTGGTGCGGTTCAAGTTGTGTTTTTCAATAAGGACGGCACGAAGACTGCCATATTTTCCAACGGCACCGAAAACAATCCGTTCTCGCAGCTGCAGTTTGAGCTTGCGAAGAATGGCTGCGGAAGCTGCACGATTACTTTTAAGCAGTTCCCTGCGTTTACGGAAATCATGTATGGCCAGCGTGTAGATATTTATTTGTTCGGTGATAAACGTCCCTGGTACAGTGGGCAGGTTTTGACACGCCCCGACAGTGGTGGCACTGCTACAGATTTTAAAATCACTTGCTACGGCTTTTTTGATAAGCTTAGCAAGGTGCTGATATTTGCCGAATACGCTAACAAAGAAATTGCCGAGATAGTCAAAGACATCTGCAGGCAGGTGGAAAAAAAGACTGGTATTGTTTTCAATCAGAGCAAGATATACAAAGTAGGCTACAATATTACGAAGATTGTTTTCGACGGCGTATCAGCTAAAGAAGCATTAGAGCAGCTTTCCGAATTTGCGACTGATTATGTTTATGGTGTGGATGAATACCATGAATTTTATTTCAAGCCACGTACTGACGAGATAAACGAAGAGGCCCGCTTTTGGGTAGGGGCGCACTTGAACAGTTTCCTGCCCGACCAAGATATAAGCAAGATAGTGAATTACGCTCGCATCAAGGGTGCAAGTGTGGACGAAACAGGCGAGAGCTGGCTTGCAACAGTAGAGGATAAGCAGAGCCAAGAGCAATATGGCGTGTCTGAAGCAGTGTGGACATTGCCAACAGCATACACAGCAGCGGATGCAGAACGTTGGGGACAGTCAGAGCTTGACAAGGTGAAAGAGCCTAAGCTGTCCGCTAAGGTGGGCGGTGTAGAGCTTAATTACCCGAAGCCTGATGGGGTGTTTTGGGTGCGTAGGCTGTCCGTGGATGGTCAGGCATTGATTACAGATACAGACGGCAAGGCTCGTAAATATCCAATCACCAAGCTGAAATACACTGTCAGCGGTGACAAGGGCATTACGTGTGATATGGAGCTTGGAGAGCCTCCGACACCTCCCATCAGCAAGTATTTGCTGGATATTGAGCGCAATGCACGTAACAATGAATTGCTGCAGCAGGCGACGAATAAAACAGGAAAGGCGGCAAGTAAATGAGCGAACCTAGCAATATCAGAATCAATCCGTTTGTAGGTGACGGAGGAACAACAACTTACATCAATTTGACGGAAACGCATATCATTCCAAGTGTATCGCCCTATGTGATAAGGTTGAACGAGGTGCCCGAGAAGCAGGACCCGAGCAACATCCGAGCAGTATGGGTAGACAGCTCAACAGGTGCAGTCACTGCATCAGCATTGACCGAGGTTGCGGCAACTCCTGCAGCGGGGGAGTTCCGCCCCGATTATGCAACCAAAGCAGACGGCAACGATAATTGGAACACAGGACTGATTGAGTTTTCGGCCGTTGATGCTGGCAAGATTGTGCAGATTAGCTACACAGGCATGGGCACGCTGGCGGCGGTGCAGTCCAATAAATATCCTAGCTGGTACACTGACAGAGGTGATGGAAGTGATGGCGATTTTATGCCGGAAGCAGATTGCACCATTAGCGGTGTAAAAAATTATAAATCTGTATTTATAAAAGAGGGCGTTACAGTGACCATTGACCTTTGTGCGAATATCTTTTGCCAAGGAGCTTTTGCTAACTTAGGTACGATAAACGGCGCGGGCAAAGGAGTGCTCGGTGGGGTGAACGCAGATTATGGAGACGGTTATAAAACAAAAAGCATGCCTGGAGAAAACGGGAATAGCGGTGGGAATGGAGGAATGGGTGGCGGCGAAATAGGCGGTAGTGGATGCATTGTTCTTGGGCAAGTAATCCCTCAAGAGATGCTAGAAGATGTTCTGTTAAATGTTTGCCCTGCATATATGACAGGAGCAAGTGGGGCGAGTGGTTATGGACACAACGGCGGCGGTGGTAATCGCTCCTATCCCGGTAAAGGTGGAAACGCAGGGGCAGGTTTGAGATTGGTCTGCAATAGCTTTGCTAATAAGGGCAAGATTACTTTAGATGGCGAAGATGGCGGAAATGCATGGGGAGATAGATATGTTAAAGGCGGTGGCGGTGGTGGTGGCGGCGGCGGAGCGCTGATTGTAATTTGCAACACAGCTAATGAGCTCGGGACTATTACTGTTGCCGGGGGAAAAGGCGGAAAAGGATGTGGTTCTGGAGCTATACAAGGCTCCGATGGTACCGACGGCATGATAATCATCAAACAACTGGGGGCATTATAAATGATTTGTATTGTAGACAAAAATAATAAAATAATAAACATTGTCAACGCATCTTACCCAACAAAGGACAACGAGCGTGTATATTATCCATGGTGTAGCCTGTGGGAGCAATATACAGATATTGAACCATTGTGGTACGCAAAGCAGCGCAAAACTGCTGAATTTAAGGCAAGACGTGACAGTCAAGAGGTTGCGCCCATTGAGTACAACGGACATAGCTACGATTATGACAGCAAGGCGCGAGAGCGTATAAATGCTGCAATTATTGCGCTTGACCAACAGGGCGCAGATGCTGACATTGCATGGACTACCGCAGATGACAATGATGTTACAGTAACGGCCGCAGACCTGCGTGCAGTGATTGCGGCCGTGGCGGTGCGGAGCAATGCGCTGCATGTAAAGTACCGCAAGGCTAAGGCGCAGATTGAAGCTGCAGGTAGTGCGGAGGAAGTAAATGCTGTTTGCATGGAATAATTTTTAGGAGGTTACAAATGGATTTTTTAGCTTTACGCATGACCGTATATAATGCGGCACACACTTTGACTCATGGTTTCACCTATAAATCGGTGATTGGAGCTATTTTGGCAGTCCTGCTACACAAACATGCAGTACTGTTCATGGTTTTTACCGCGTTGGTATTTTTGGACTGCTTCACTCGTTGGATGAGCCTGTCTTATAAGCGCCTGCAGGGCATGGGGCAAACTCCGACTGTAATGCAAATTATCGGCGGCATTGAGGCGGCGCGCGCCGAAGGGTTGATTTCCAGTGAAGTAATGAAGCATAGATTTGTCGGAAAGGTCATCGTCTATATTCTCTGTGTACTTGCCGCGGTTCTGGTAGATTTGGCCATGATCACGCTGCATCAGCCGCCATGGGCAGTACCGCTTGTTGCTGGCTATCTTGTTGTTACCGAGCTGCTGTCTATTTGTGAGAACCTCAATGATGCAGGTATTGAGGCTGTCGGGGAAATCGCAGCACTCGTAAAGAGAAGACGCGGTTAACAACTAAACAAACAACTAAAATCTAAAAAATGACCAGCGAACAACTGAAATAGGTGCAATTTATGCAATTTTATGCTGTTCGCTGGGCGAAAAATCAAAGGAGGTTTATTTTATGGCTATGTTATCTGCTCATTTTTCTGAATCTGAATGTGCTTGTAAGCATTGTGGCGAGCTGCCGACCTATGGCATTAGCTCTGCTTTGTTGACTGGCTTAGAACGTCTGCGTGCACGTTTAGGTCGCCCAATCTACATCAGCAGCGGCTATCGTTGTCCGGTACACAATGCTGCTGTAGGCGGTGTGTCTAACTCTCAGCACGTGGCTGGCACTGCTGCTGATATCTACGTCGACGGTGTATCTACACGCGAGCTGGCCCGCATCTGCAAGCAGATTTTTGACGGCGTGGGCACTTATGTATCGCAGGGCTTTGTCCATGTTGACATGCGTGCTGGCGGCTCTGTTCCGGGCTATTATCTGTGGGAGGGCTAAGATGTGGGGAAAATATTGCGCAATTACTGCAGCTACATTGTGCTTGCTGTTGCCTGCCTCTGCATCGGAGGCATCATCGGCTACAACCTACACGATGACGGCGGCGGAAATGTCAGCACTCGACAGCAGGTTGAGTCTGCTGCTGCAGCAAACCAAGAGCACCAAGCAAGCGCTGGCAGAATCACAAGCAGCGCTGACCGAGTCGAGAGCGGAATTGAGCAAGCTCAAGACGGAATCAATAAAGCTGCAGATAGAGCTGCAAGCTCAGAGCAGCTTATTGGAGAGTGCAAACAAATCCTTGCAGGCATCCGCGCGCGAGGAGAAGCGCGTTAAAAGACAGCGGCTGATCTGGCAGATTATTGCTGGCAGTGTAGTTGTAGTTTTAGTCAAGGAAAAGATGTAAAAAAGACGTGGCAGGAAAAAGCAAGGGAACGTCGAATTTATTATTAACAACTTATGCAATAATCTTCGCCTTAAATAGCTTGAATAATGGGTACATTGTGGCCGTTTTGTGTCCGCTGACAAAATGTACACCAAAGCAATTTAATTGCAATAGATGTAGCTTAGTTGCTTAAATCCTTTATTTAATGCAGTTTTCGACTAATATAAATGAAATCTTATGGCTATAAAATACCTATGATGAAGCGGGTTCTATTGACGAGCCATGTGGAAACGGTATGCTTATTGTCCAAACTTAATACCAAGCAGCACATTGAGGTAGAGCTGAATATGGATGAATTGGATTTGACCTCTGCGGAGAGTAAAGCTACCTATGAGGTAATTAAGGAGTATGTCTTTGAACATACCGGCTTGAAGGTCAGTCACCTATATATAGCCCAGGTCAAACAGAAATACGGTATTATCGAGCGTGATAACTATAACAAACCAAAGTCTGAAAATGCCAGACAGCCGAAATGCCCACCAGAAAAGGAAGCGGCTATCATAGATGCTTTGAGATATTTTGGAATGATATAAACTATTGTTGCCTTTGTGCTTTTCTATACAAATTTATTGTTTTTGTATAATTAATTGAAACACAAACAAAAGATTATCACGATAAGTATGCTTGCTTTTCAAAATTTACAGATAGAAAGAAGGAGAAGAATGTCTTTTGAAGCGAAAGATTATCCTATTAGTGACATTCTAAATAAAGTTGTTTTTGATATTCCTCGAAATCAGCGCAGATATGTTTGGAAAAAATCCAGTTGGCAAGATCTTTTTGAAGATGTATTGTTTTCAATAACAGAAGAGAAGCCTCATTTTATTGGAAGTATCGTTTTGAAAAAGGGTTCCAAAAAAGATGGACTATCTTATTATACAATTATTGACGGTCAGCAAAGAATAACAACTATTACGTTGTTTCTGGTTGCAATTATGAAACACTTTCATGAAAATGATATGATGGATGATTTTTGGGGAACAGTTTCGTATCTTCAGTCAAAGGATAATCGAAATCAAGATATGGTTATTCTTAATTCAGAATTTCATACGTCAATTAGTCATATCATTGCTGGTATGATTAATATCAAAGATCCTAAAATGTCAATTACTGCTTTTGTTGATACACATATTCTGTCTAAATCAAGAGATAAGAATATTGGTGATGCTATAAAATTTTTCTACTTTACTATTAAGGATGATTTAAAATCAGTAAAAGATATTCAAGAGAGACTTAGAGATATACGAGCAACACTTTTAGATATGACGGCTGTTAAAATAGAATCATCATCCGAGGAAGATTCGTACACTATTTTTGAGATATTAAATGCTAGAGGACAGGATTTGGTATCGCATGAGTTGTTAAAAAATTATATTATGCGATATATTCAACCTGTTGAACTACGTGACGAGGCAAAAACGAAATGGGAGGATATGGAAAGAGTCCTTGGATCATCCATTGATAAGTTTGTACGGCACTATGCAATTCATCGTTATGGAGACATACGAGATAAATATAATTCACCATACCAAGCTATTCAAAAAAACAGTCGTGGGAAACAAGTTGCGGATTTGTATAATGATATTAAGTTAAAATCAGAATACTATGAAAAGCTAATACATCCAAGCAATGGAAGGGAAGGAAATTGTAGTTCCACTGAATTTGAGATTTTTGACTTTTTTAGAGTGAAAAGATTTGAACAATTTAGACCGATCCTACTTAGCTTAATGCATCAAAAAGAAAAGGAAATTCTTGATGCAAAGAAATATGAGCTTACTCTAAAATATATTTATAATTTTTTTGTGTGTTATACAATTATTGGAGAAGAAAAATCCAATAAATTAGAAGATGTGGTGTTTAAGTATTCAAAACTCCTTGAAGAGAATTACTCTGATAAGGTATTACAGGAATTTGCCACTGATCTAAAAGGAAAATTACCGGGCTATGAGTGGTTTTTAAATGCTTTTAAAAATATTGGTTGGTCTAAACATTTTGGCCTTTATACAGGAGATAAAAACAAAAAACGTGTTCAAGTGGTTCTTGAAGTGATTGAAAAGTTTGTCTCTCAAAGAAATGAAGTCTCTGAGTTTTCTATAGAACATATGCTTCCGGATGCTGAAGATATAAAAAATTCTCAGATAGGTAATTTAATTCCTCTAGAAGCGAAATTAAATGGAAATCTCGGCAAGAAACCGTTAAGCGAAAAATGGGATGTATATGAAAAATCTACATTTTTTTCTTGTCGGGGTGTTGTAAAACAGTATAAAAGTAAAAGTTTTGATCCGCAAAAGAGAACAGAATTCTTAGCTAAACTTATATTTAATAATGTTTTGAAATTAAATCAGTTTGATTTTTCAAAGGATTAATAACGATGTATCACGTTTGTTGACTAAGAGTTCAGCTGCCTTGAATTTGACATGAACCGGGACACGATCAACTGGATTCGGAGAAAAATCGAATACAGGAGGTCGCTTATGGAACACTTACCGAAGAAAACCTGTCAAAACGGCATCAGCTATACGCTGGTCAGTGACTATTATATTCCGGATTTACAGTTACCGGAAGAAAGTCGCCCCATCGGGGTTTGGGGGGCGGATGCACAAATCCTATTTGGAGTTGTACCACCCAGTCCGGTATAACGACCTGATTTTGTCCGGCAAACTATGGACATATCTGGCAGATCTGAATGAACAGGCACAGAACCGGCTAAATTGTATCCTTGCTCAGATGAAAGAAGCCGAAGGAATCACAGAGAAATTGAAAGCTCGTGACCAAATGGCATGGGTCAGGGCAATGAACAGCATCCGAAGCCGGGCAAAAGAAATTATTCTATCTGAAATGATTTACTGCTGAAGTGTCAGTTTTCCAGTTCAGCCAGTTTTACGATAACATTACCCTGCTGGAGCAGCCAGTCCAAAAATCCCTTCGGGCTGGCTGTTTTCTTGGCATTAGTCCAAATTTGTTGGTTGGGCTGTTACATGAGTGTGGGTCGACCTAGTCCGTGCTATTGGGTTTCAATGGCTAGAGCGTATTGCTCCAACCATTTTTGTTTTTAAAGAGTGAAGTTATCATATTTGTTGAGACAATAAAGGATTCGGTTACGGGTTCGTTTAAAATTTCTAAAGCCGTTGGCATTTATAATAAGTTTCTTCAGAATTCTGTTCTTCGATTCAATGTAACTGTTATTTATGCGCCTGCCATTAATCGTTGTAAATGAGTTTAGTATTTCTTGTTTCCAATTAACCAGAAGACCATAAAATTCATTGTATTCAGGTATTACGGAGTCACCAAATCGGTTCTTATTATATATTACTGAATTGAGATTTTATATCCGCGTTATATTTGACGCTTACTAATGTTAAGCATATTTGTGATAAACTGACGCATAGATAAAAAAATCCTCCTTCGTCTTAGTAATATAGGCATTACTATTTTAACGAAGGAGGATTTATTTGTTTAGATGTGGCTTGTGCAGAAGTTTTAATCTGTACAAGCCATTATTTTTTGTTGAACAGGGAATTTTTGCCTGCGACCACAAAAGGTGTAGGTACTGTCAATAGTTTTGCGCAAATTTCTTCAGACATCCTAGCAGAAGTTTAGT